>Ga0099824_1000691_pt1 | contig 42790 bp, 30 predicted proteins | sample SiratrowhiteBW_FD_76837 | JGI IMG/M metagenome (GOLD analysis project Ga0099824, IMG submission 76837) | Root nodule microbial communities of legume samples collected from California, USA - Siratro white BW | ecosystem: Host-associated > Plants > Roots > Nodule | place: USA: California... | reverse complement strand
ATTTCTTTTTATATTAAAAAAAAAAATATAAAAAAAAAAAGAAATATAATAATAGAAAAATTTACATTAAAAGTATAAAAAAAAAATATATAAAAAATATTATATATATATATATATATATATATATATATATATATATATATATATATATATATTTAAAAGATAAATAAAATTTACTATTTTTATTACGATTTTACAATTTTGTGAGTTAGTGAGCTTCTTACTTGTAATCTCATTTTAACTACTTTCCACACACTTACACTATTTTGAATAAGAAATAAATTATTGATTCAAAGGTATATAAAAACAATTAATACTTAACATTAGTCATTTTGAAATTTTTTATATGGTTTAAATTTAATATATTTTGTAATAGAGTCATAAACAAGTTGTGAAGATACAAAGGAAATTGTAAAATGTGTTTCTTGCATGAGCATTATTCTCCCCGTGTAATATTATTATTATTGTTCACGTAACCCTATTTGGATTCCATGAGTTGTGTTGTTGACAGAAGCAGGTTTTGCATCCGTGAATGCTAGCTTGTATGACTGAGTTTAATGTACACTGATTAGCAACGAGTAAAGTGCAGATCATAACACAAAAGCAATTATTTTGCCTTCAATTGATGTTAAGATCAGACATTTCGGCTCCACGATTAATACCTCAAAAGTTAAAATATTATGCATGACTTTCTTATCTTCATTCTTGTCAAATCTGATTCAAATCTTTTCGGTGACTTTCTTATAAGAAATTTAACACATAACTATTGTGTTCAAATAACATTTTATTTTTAGCTGTTATTTAAACAAAATTAAATTTCAATAAAATGCGGGTAAAAAGTCTTGTTTTAATAATTGTAAGATCTATCCTGAGAACAAGAAAATGGACTGTTTTGTCATAATGTTTAACCAGTGAAAGTTATTTTTCTAAGCACAAATTAATTTCCTAATTGTCCAGGTGGACCATCCTGGAAGAGAACAATACAAGAAAAGCATATTTTAATCACATATTGAGATCACAGCATCTCTCACAAAAGTTATTCAAATCCAAATCAATCACGGTACTTTACATTAATTTTTATTGAAACGCAATGCTGCAAATGTTTATCCAAACATATCAATGTTATCATGTGACTGAGCAAAACCATTTTTGAAGAGTTTCTTCTTACAAAATGTCTTTTTTAGACATGAATTACTGTTTGTATGGGAAGCAATCAAAGTAAATTATCTGAGTCTTTGAGTAGCTCTAGGAACCAACGACCACCAATTCTAGTCTTGTCGACCTTGGAAGTGGAGTAATAATGTAACATCTCTTCCTTTCAAATTTGAGCTATCTTGGACCACTTTGGATTAGCTTTGTTTAGATGTGTGATGGAAAGTCATAAAGCATACAAAAATATTATAATTGTTGTTTTTATTATTATTTACCATGATGCTGATATATTAAATTAATCTAAATTAGTGCACTCTATATTTTCTATCGGATTTTTGGTAATGTTGTACTTTGTATGTTTTTAGGCTTACATAATCAATGATAAATTACATGTAATGGATTATAAAAGGCCATTACATTAATCATGTTATATTTGATTACAAGTAATCAAATTTTAAGATGTTCCAACGTGTGATTTTGAAGAGCATATGCAGCTTTAGCTAGGTTTATGAAATTCTCACAAAGAAAACTAAGATATTTTAAACTTTCCAAAGTGTGAGAATGAACAAGGAGGTTCACAGAGTCCTTCCTTTCATTTACGGACGCATTGAAATAAAAGCAATCTGGTCAAATTAAGGGAAATTCACTCCCTTTCATCTTCATATATAGTAAAACTTGGGAAGCAAAATAGTACAGAGACTGGTGAAAAAATAAATAAATTAATGGAATTGATTACACTTCTTACCTTTAGGAAGCACCTAATAAATAAACACTTTCATAATTTTGATAATAAGCCATCTATCTATGTATCTATGTGATGGAATAGCAGTCTAGCAGGCTAACTTAGTCACAATTGTAGTGCTTCTTTTGACCAATCTCACCGTCCAAGAATCTCAATGAAAGCATCTTTATATAGTGACTTCTGTTCTACTATTTGATATTTTATAACACAATTTACCTTTCTACCTAAACCTTTCTTCTCATGTTATGAACAAGAGTGCTTTTATGAAGTTTTCTTTTACTTACTGAGCTATGTGTAATACATGCATTGATCATGACATACTTTTGTTAAATTTAAGAAACCTTTTTAATTCTTATCATACTTTCTTTAATTTAGTAAGTCAAATGTACTAAGTTTATATGTTGGACAGATGACATAACAATGTGAATTGTTAATATTAATATTATTAGTATATTTGTATATATTTCTATTATTTTAAAATTATATTTGTTCATTTATTTAATTTACTTATATTGTACTTATATATATCATTAGTAAAATCAATGATAAGTTAGTAATAATAATTTTAAATATAATAGATGATAAAAATTAGTATATATTAATATACTTCTAGATAAATATTACATATATCATATATGGTGCCTTTGAAAGCTAAAAATGGTAATGTTATAGTTAAAATGGAGTTGGGTTGAAAGAAGAGAAGAACAAGGTAGATACATACACAAAACCAACAAACCTTACCTCCATTAGGTAGATTATGTTTGGACATTAGTGATTTGTTGGCACTTGAGGGAGATCCAACCGCCCAAAGGTCCCTCCCACCTCCAAATTTCATCATTACCCAATTTCACCTCTTTTTTCTTTCTTCTCATCACAATATTATCAAATTTCTCCAATGGACCCACTCCGGGGTTTTTATATTCATTCAAATAATATCATTTATCAAATTATTTTATATTTTAATATAAATATTATTGGTACTACATGTTTAATAATTTAAATGGTATTTCTTCAAGACTAATATCATTAAAAATTGTAAAGAAACAGAATACAACAACAGAGAAAAGATATAGCACTCCCAACCAATCATGAAGTCCCTTTTGTTGGGCATGTGTATATTCATTCTGATAAACACGTGGCTATCTTCAGAAACACTTCACACTTCTTATATCACATAGATATGCATGATCTATATCTTATATTATTATGCATAATTTTAGTTCATTAGTTAATTTAATTCTAATATTTGAAAAAGTGTTAAGGTGAGAAGGAGGAAGAGTGAATAAATAAAGGGGAAGAGAAAGGAGATGGTTGAGAAATAGAGGAAGTGGGGAAGAGCATAGAGAGAGATAGAAAAGGAAAAGAGTGATCTGAAGAGAAGTGACTTTTGGCGGTGTGGGAGTCACGAGAGCAGCGAGGAAGTCACAAGAGTCACAAGAAAAAAGGGAAGAAGCGTTGAAGGGAGAGAGAATGGAGACAGGTTGTGGGAGGCTGAGCAGGAAGAAAAGTGGTGGAAACGGACAGGTTCTAGACGGTTCCAATATTATGGAGTTGGTTGGAAACGACCAAGTTTTCACCACCTTCGTCGACAATAAGTTCCACGAGTTAGACACAGATAGAGATGGCAAACTCTCTGTGAAAGAGCTCCAACCTGCTGTTGCTGACATAGGTGCTGCTCTTGGCCTCCCTGCTCAAGGCACCAATCCTGAATCTGATCACATCTATTCCGAGGTTTCTCTTTCTTACCTAGACATAACCATTTCCATACGAGGTTCTGTGTTCTAACTTTTGTAGCATAACTAGTTACTGTTCTCTTCCTTTCTTGCTTATGTTCCTGTCTGTTATAACCGCCTTGGAATTTTGCCAATGCTGAGACCATGTTTTCTTCAATATCAACTTCATGTCACTTTAATTCTGCTTAATGGGGCAGAGAAAGGTTTTTCCTTTTTCTTTACACAAGCCTTGTTATTACTTCTGCTTCAGCTTTCACCACACGGTTATTTTAATTAGATAACAGACCAAAAAAAAGTATCAGTTTTTGCTAGCATGAAAGAAAGATTAAGAAGATATGATATCCTTCACACTGCACAGAAAACTGATGAAATAATATGGCGTTTAGCTTTGGCAGTATCTTGAATTGCCTTATGTGTCGATGTTTCTAATAAATTATTACTCGTGTCCAAGGGGGAATATATAATTGACTTTTGTAGCCTCTTTGTGATATCATTATATCTTCATCTGATTTGTTTCGGTTCCAATGTCTGTTGTTTTACCCTTATTAAAATATTGGTCGTTTGTGGTTTAGGGCTTTAAGCTTTGTTTTTATCCAATGTCTTTGGCGCATTGGCAACATTTTTTATGTGCTTTCAATGCTTCAGACGTTGATGGAGAGGCAGACCTTAATTGATTTTTACCATTAGGTTTTCGACAATTTTATTCTGGAAAATATAACATGTTGCTTGGAATAATACATATCCTTTTCGGGCAATTATGGAGCAAGTTTTTTTGTCAAAATCTTGACTTCTAGCTGGTCCCAGAAACATCCTAATCTGTTTATGATAATTTGGACTTATCCTTCAATATGATAAAATGGTCGGTCCTGTGGGACTTGGCTTTTGATTGCAAACTTGCAATTGATTTCTCTGCTCTACTTAACTTTTTGTGGTCATTTTCTTATCTCTGTGTAAGGAGGAATCTAATGAGGAATGTGGTAGAAAATTAAGATAAGCTGGCATTTTGACATCTGAGCTTTAATAGCATGTATTTAAGCTTAAAATATACTTTAATTTAGGACTACTAATAAATAATAGTCAGTAAATGCCGGTAGAAAGTTTTGAGTTAGACTTTTGAGTTCAAAAAGTCAAACTGCTATTATTCTAGTCAATGATAAATTAGCCACTAGCTGCATCCAGAAACTGAAGGCAATGTTCTGGTGGGGACAGCCAAAGGTTTCTTTAGCGGCATACTTTGGGTTAAAGCTTTCTCACCTAACTACTAAAGTTAGCCCATCAATAAATTTATAAAGTCACTAGAAGACAAAAAAAATAAAAGTAGCATTTGGTTCTAAAATAACATGACGTGATGAGGATTAAATGGATTAATTTTCTCTTTATTATTTCCTATAAAAGATTAATTATATTTGTGTGACGGGACTTTGATTGTCCAATATGTTTGAACCAATCAAGAAGCAAGAATTGACATGTAGAATGACTTATTCCATAGGTGTTGAATGAATTCACACATGGGAAGCAGCAGAAAGTGAGCAAAACTGAGTTCAAAGAGGTTCTCTCTGATATTCTCTTGGGTATGGCTGCTGGGCTGAAGCGTGACCCTATTGTGATACTTCGCATTGATGGGGAAGATCTTCTGGAATTTGTTAATGGTTCAGGTTATGAAGCAGAAATGGCATCCATATTCTCTCAGATTGAATCCCCTAACAGATCACTGCATGAACATATCATTGAAGCTCTTGGCAAGCTCACTGTGGAACAAGGAATTCCTCCTATATCAGATTCTTGGGTAGCCAATTTACACTGATATCGTTGACTTTCTTTAGAGATGTAACTTATGTTTTTCTTTCTTTTTTTTCTAAAAAAAATATGATAAATAACAATTTCTCATTTTGCACTCTAACCAAGTCAAATAAATTTCTCAAACTTATTTCATTTCCTTCCTCTCTTGGCTTATCATATTTTCTTTTTGTTCAGGTTTTAAGCAACATTGTGGAACCGGCACTGCTATCTCAAGGTAGATCTGGTTTGGATAAGCCTGTTTCTCAGGAGACATTTTTGGAGGAATTTAAGGTAGTGGCATTGGGAGTGGCTAGTCGTCTTAAGGAGCAACCAGTCATAGTTGCTCACAGTGAGAACACCTTTGATGGAAGTGGTGTTAAGAGACTATTATCCAACAAGTTTGAATTGGACAAGGTCTAAATTTTTTGTGATTGCTTGTATAATATCTTTCGTGTTCTCTCTACTTTTCTTAAACCTCCTTATATGGAATACACCCACATATCATGTGATGCAGACTTTGAACTCAGCTTTAGAGACTTTGCCTAAAGATCGCAATGGAAAGATGTCAAAAGAGTATCTACGTGTGGCACTGGACACGGTGGCTCCATCTGCTGGTTTACCTCCCCTTGGTGCAATTGAAGAGGTATGGTGTCAACAAGACACTACCAAATTATCTTCAGTTTCTTTTTTGTTTCGGACTTACTTTAAAATATATGTTCGAGCAGTTTTAACTTGTAGTTGTCGGAGTTTCTTCAAATGTCATATATAAATTAGTTTAGAAGTAATTTGATTAAGTCAATGAATACTCTTACTTCATGAGGTTGTGCTAGACTTTAGGTTGGTTTGATCATCCCCACGTGGCATGTGATTCATTATAACTTACAGTTAATGCTTCTTGATTTTATAGAGTCATTGCAGACAAAATATAATGCTGCTACCATTAATTATATCTAATTATTATTATGGCATTTGCTTGTGTATAGAGACAGGCATAAAAGTAAAACTATGAAGTGTAACAAGTTATTTTGAAGTGGGGGTGCTTCCTTGGCCATTATTTTGAAGTGCTTACATTAATTGTGCAGATGGATAAGGTTATTGGTGAAGTGTTTAAGATGGTGAATGCAGATGAAGCGAAGATGGTGAAAGAAGAGGAGTTCAAGAAAGTTTTAACTGAAATACTGGGGAGCATAATGTTGCAGTTGGAGGGAAGTCCCATATCGGTTTCTTCGAATTCGGTAGTGCACGAGCCTCTAGATTCATCTTCTACACTTCTTCAGCCATCCTCTAGTGAAACTGCACCCTAGCTGTACGTACGTGTTTAATATATGACGGCTAAATGAACCATGAAATATAATAAAAATTTTATTTATGTAAATTATTATTACTCCCATAACTTGTGTTTTTGCTGTGGGGCTATTTGTGAATCTGAAAAATATACAAACCATGGAGAACCAAAACTCAGTACTCTCTCAAGTAACATTATTTTACTATAATGATGCATACATTGTCTAACATTGTGGAATTGTTCAACATTTTAGGATTTTACACCTATTATCATTGTTAAAGAAAATCAAACCATTCTCACATGCAAGTGGGTACAAAAACTTTATTTGATCTTCATTATGTTAAAAAATTCGTTGAACTAACTAGGAGAAATGTGAGTGAAATTAGCTTATGGTCCATTTTGTGTATGATAACTAAACATGGTGCCATAAAAATTGTATCTTTCGTTTCATTCATGAGAGTTATGGAAGATCGTTTAAAACGTCATTGTTAGGGATGGTTCCAGAAAAACCCATAAACAAGTTTAAGATGTCATATTCTCCTTCCACCCACTCCAAACCCTTCTTTGGTAGGCTAATGGAGACACTATAATAGATTATACAGGCCAAGAAAGGCCCAACCCAGAAAATCCAATGTCCGTTCCATAGTGGGCCTCCGTGAAGTAACGCCGGGCCCAAACATCTTGCCGGGTTCAGGCCCACACCTGCATAACCGGGCCTCCCTGTTACAGTTATGGACAGAAAAACTGCCAGCCCAACGGATGCTGCTACCACGAAACACACCATTGGGAAGCCCAAATCCTTGCACCTTTTCTTATCAAATGCCACAGTGATACCAACAAAGAGTACCAAAAGTGTGCAAGAGAATTCCAACAACAAAGCATCATGCGGCTTTATGGCAGAACCTTGTACTTTGTCGCCAATTGTACAACCTCCCAAAGAATAAGTGTGTGCTAATTTTGGCTCCATGACATTTTTTAGTACCAAGAAACCAATTATTGAGCCAATGCATTGTGCTACTACGTAAAGAAGAGCACGAGAAAGTGTGACAACACCCTTTAAAGCCGCAATGAATGTGAAAATAGGGTTCATATGACCCCCAGATAGAGGAACCAGCGCAATTAAAAACAAGAACACTATGATGAACACTGCAAAGGGAATAAGAAGCTTGGGATTGACCTCTTGTGATTCCAAACATGCAACAGTGCAACTCGTTAGGGTGAACATTAGTGCACCAGTTGCAATTAACTCTAACATAGCTGCTTTCCACGTCTGAGGAAAGGAATTAAAAACAAAAACTTTAGTAATTTCTTTCATACTAATCAGAAGAGAAATTCAAAAAGTACATAAAAATGATAAACAGATACACGAATTCAAAAACCTCTACTGTGAAAAATTCATGGGCACCAATAAAGGCTAGAAATTTGGACTCTGAAGACTTGGCATGAACTAAGCCCCTAGGCTTTGTGTCACCACTGTGAACGGGCATTGAAAATTGGTCATTCATTTCAATTCAACTACTAGAGAATTAGATGGATCTATTATGCCATATCTGCCTTCTATTTATCATTGCGGAATCGCTTTCGTGGCATCTTTCACCAAAGATTAAAAATAATTTCTGCTGTTTTATATTTTCATTTTAAATTGTTGTGAGAGAAAGAAGAGCACATAGTGTGGGTGGGAGAGGAAAACTGGAACAAGTATGGAAGATGGAGAGCCCTGAAAACGATGAGGGGAAGTATAAATGCTGTGTGTGTGGATGAAATGATAAAGGAACCGAACAAGTGGTTTTGAGTGGAATCAGTATATTAATAAATGGGCATCAAAGTTACCAATTAGCTCTGACTGAATATTTATAAGGATTTGTATTGTTTGAGGCAGAATAAGGATTGAAATTGAATGGTCATAGTTATAAATAAGAACACGCAATAACTGTACCACTAACATTTTCAAACTATTCTTTGATTCTGTGAATGAGAAATCAACACCTCTGTCACTACTTTTTACTTTTTCTTGGATCAAAAGGTTTCTTCCATAACGGTCTAGCCTTTTTAGGTTGGATCTGTGGAGAGTTTTAATATTTTGAACCTTTTCACATTCTCTTACCTAAGAAGTTGGAATCTTAGTAGTCTATCATTGAAAGGATTAAGATAAACAGCAAAAGTACTCCCAAGAAGTATTGTAACTAAGACCAAAGCAATTGACCAAACTTCGGCAACAAGTATTGTGGGGAAGCAAGACAAAAAAATGGAAATGATTAACTTAAAATTAAGAGTTAAATTAGTTCGAGATTAAAACATGAACTCAAAATTAGATTATTTGGTTTAGATTATCGTTTTATATAGCTCATTATTTTCTTCACTCAAAATATGATAAATAGAATTTCTTTGCACAAAGTATAATACCATTAAAAATACAAAATCTCATCCAAAACGAATAAAAAAGGTGACGTTGTAGCTTTCAACTTTTTGGATTAAATGGTTTGAGAAGGTTTACATGGAATCCCATTCTTAAATATTGTTCTGTCAAACCAAATTGACCAGCCAAAATTCCAGAGACTTACATCAAAACTTACTGCATATTTTCTTTCATACTTGGACTTGGAAACCTGAATTTCTTTCTTCTGACATATCATTTGAAAAGGAAGTATCATAAACGTTCAAGCATGAACCTAGAGCCAAGTTTAAAACATCATGTTCTCCCTCTACCCAAACCAAATCCTCCTTTGGCAGGTTGATAGACACAACATAATACACCATGCATGCCAAGAAAGGCCCAAGCCAGAAAACCCAATGCCCATGCCAAAGTGATCCTCCATGAAGCAATGCAGGGCCCAAGCATCTTGCTGGGTTGAGGCCCACACCAGCATAACCAGCCCGCCCAGTTACAGTTATGGACACAAACACTGCCAATGCCATGGCTCCTGCCACCACCAAACACACCATTGGCAAGCCCAACTCCCTAGACCTTTTCTTGTCAAATGCCAATGTGACTCCCACAAAGAGCACCACAAATGTGCATGTAAATTCCACTAGCAAAGCATTCTGTGGCTTAACACCAGAAAAACTCACTCTTTGGCCATCAATGGCACAACCTCCCAAGGAATATGTGTAGGCCAATTTGGGGTCTATGACGCACTTTAGTATAAAGAAACCAATTATTGAGCCAATGCACTGTGCCAACACGTAAATGAGAGCACGGGTGAGAGTCACAACACCCTTCAAAGCAGCAATGAATGTGAAAACGGGACTCATGTGGCCCCCAGAGAGAGGAACTGTGACAAGTAGGAACAAAAAGGCTATGATGAAAACTGCAAAAGGAACAAGAAGCTTAGGATCCACCTCGTGTGAGTCCAAGCATGCAACAATGGAAGTGGTCAAGGTGAACATTAGAGATGCAGTTGCTGTTAATTCTGTTAAAGCTGCCTTCCACATCTGAACCAAGGAAAGTAAATTCTTATTCTTGCTTAATCATTGTCAGTGACATGTAATTCAACAACTCTTAGTTTAATCTCTCACCTACTACATATAAATTATAATGATTTGTGTTCAATTTAATCAATTGGGTAATACGTAATTGCATTTCATAACAGATAAATCAGCATTATACATGAATAAAATGCTATCATATTTTGTGGTTCTTATATAATAGGTTTCCACCTCTGCCTCTTAAACTAATATTTTTTTTAACGTTATTGTCATAGACTATGCATGGGAATATGCTATCATGCATAGCACTTAACGCAAAGGCACGATAGGACAACCTTCTATAATTTCCTAGGAGTGAGGAAAAAAAAAACATTTAATCAGTTCTTAATAGAAGCATGGTATAAGATTGATTAAACTTCTACTCACTAATGTAAAGTACAAATAATTAACCAATTATAAGTGTAATTATATGATAACTGTGTATCGTGGAAGATTACGAAATTGCCAACTTCAACGTTTAACTGTAAAGCGTTATATGTTAAAATCTAATCAAAATATTGGATAAATAAACTTTTAAATAAGTGTAAAGTAGTATGTGCTGAAATCTAACTAAGATATAAGAGGATCTAAGAACACAATGACTAAAATTTGTACCTCTGGTCTGAAAATCTCATGTGCCCCAGTAAAAGCAAAACACTTTCGCCTTAAAGAGTTCTTTTGCATCAAACAGACTGGTTTGCTAGTGTGAACAGAACTCGGAAGTTGTTTAACAACTACATGGGAATTAGCTAAATCCATGTGTCCAAGGTTTCAAGGAGAAATATTTCTAAAACTACTTTTTTCAAAGTATATTAGCCACCCTTATAGGGGTGCATGTGAAACTAGTAATCAAATGGTATTTATAGTGCTTTTGGTAACATTTGATAGCTAGATGAGCTATAGATGCCAAAATAAGTTATAACGTTAATCTGTCTTAAATATGACCAATAGCACAATGACTGCATAATGGTGTGATGGAATTATGCATCTGCGTGAATGTCTAAGACATGGATAGGTTTGAGCTCTCTTACCTCCTACCTGACAAGATGTTATTTCTAGTTCTCCACAACTTCTTGGCTGTGAACAAAGCCAATTTTTGGACCTATACGCAACCTCCACATTCCAACAATTTACTATTCAAAAGTAAACTAGTACGTGTATATGTAGAATAACATTACCGTAATATCAAGACTCTATTTAAAATGAACGTCGTCCTATGAAAAAACGTTTTTGATTTGTGTTTTTTTCTCGAAGTTATGACCAAAGCCGCTGCATTGTATTTAGGGGCATATTTTAGGTATATACTGAAAGTCTTGTCAGGATCAATTATCCTCAGCAATTACCAAGATTATGCATGATTTTACTCTGCATGGATTTATTCATCACTTGGCAAGGCATCTCGTGAACGAAATGCTTATCCGCTAACTATAATAACATAACTTTTCTTTCTGATTAATGTGATCTATAGTTTATCAAAGAACAATACAACCAAAGCAGAATACTATCAAACAGATACTGTTTGAATTTACACAGCGATATTGCTTCAGGACTTTTTAGGCAGATGCAATAACGAATTAATCTAAGTAGAAGTTCAGAAACAAAAAACTGATAGCCAAGGACATGAATCGCCCACGCATTAATTTGCACCCTCATTTTCTTTTTATCTGACTAGAAGAAACACATTTCAATGTTTACTTTTGGTTGAAGCTTTTCTTATAGTATTTCAAAATGTGAACTTTTAGTTGATTCAATGACAACTCGTGAACCCAGACGATCTTCAACTGATACATACATTGAAATTTTAAATTTTGACATAAATTATCATATTAATTCATGCAACTGGAATCTGGGGTGATTTTTTCAAGCATACAATGTGACACTTGGAAACCTGGCTGGAAATTAAAGAAGAAGCTTGAAACTAAGGGCTAAGAAAGAAATAATGACTATACATAATTACATAATTTGAGAGGAAAATTGATCTCTTCAGAGAGGCAAGAAGAGAAAAAGTTAGAAATTGGAATGGTGGGTGATTTTCCTAGAAGGGAAAGGAATGGTTTTGAGGTCATGTAAAATGAAATTCCTGATAATTTTATCAGCCTTGGTGATTCCGGTGACACCAACAGCATCAGGGTCTTGGATAATGGGATTACGCAGAGGATTCAATCCGTCCAAACTAGACTTCAACATCTTTTCCTTCCTCAAAAAATCACTTTTTTTATCGAACCAATCGCCCCAACCTTCTCTTAAAGGCGAAACCCTTCTTCCCATGCCCTTCAACAAAAGCGCGTCCTCAACGCCCTTCACCTGCAACACCTTCGACCGCACCTTCTCCTCCACCGCCACGTCATCCGACCCAAACACCGTCTTGCCGCCGTCTTCCCTGCCCACAAAGGGCCCTTCGTCGTCGTCGTCCATGAAGGAGCTCTTGCTGATGGCCCGACGGATCACGCCCTCCGCGTGATTGAAGAAATACCCAGACGAGCCGGAGTTCCGATCGAGAGGCTCGTCGTCGTCGGCGTCGGCGTCTATGGCGTCCTCCGGATCTTCCTCCACCACGTCGAGGGCGTCGATGGTATCGATGGTTTCCTCGCCGGCGATGAAGTCGTCGTTGACGGAGTCGGAGAGTAGGGAGTCGAAATTGACATTGTGGCGGACGGCGGCCCGGTGATGGAGGAGAGATACGGAGACGCAGACCAACAGAAGGAGGAGACCCGAAACGACGACGCACAGGAACACGCCGTGACGGGGGCGACGTCGGGATCGGAGATTTCTCAGCATTTTCTTACGTTGAAAAATTCTCAACGGAACGCGATGAATGCAATGTTTCAAGTGGGCCCAATTTGGACAATCCCGAGTACCAGGCCCGATTATTCATTTTTTGCACTCCCATAATTGTTTTTAACCCCAAAAGTACGAAAATCTCTCACTTTATCCTTCTGTTATATAATTTTCTTCTGCACTTCATCAATATTTAATTCTAACTTTATCATTTTATTGTTATGAAAAAAAATAATTTTTGATTTTTCAATTTGGATATTTTTTTCATGGAAAGAAGGTTTTTGAATTATGTAATTTAAAAATTCTCTCAACTTCGAAATTCCCCATCTATTTCGTTATATTATTAAATATAATATAATATCTTTAAAATTTTCCCATTAAAATGTGCAAAAGAGACAATTTTAATATATTTATTAACTAAAATAAAATATAAACAAATCTCTTGTTATATAAATTTTATAATTTTATTTTATTCTTAATTCTATTTTAAAAGTTAAAAAAAAAATAAACTATCCAATTTTTAACATCATTGAAGTGAAAATAAACAATTTTTTCTCTATATGAAATGAATTTGTTGATTATGAAGTTATTCATTTGGGAGAAGTATAAAGTAATGTAGAAAAATTGAACAAATTGGATGAGAGTCAGTATGATTGAAATATTTTGTTGTAAAATTCTTATGATTTTAATTTAGTTTTATTTGAATTTCCTTATGAGTCACCTTTATGAATTTTTTTTTATCAACAAATTAATAATCTTATGAATCTACTTTTCGTATATCATAATTTGTCATGTATTTAATTTTATGTTTGAAACAATGATTTATTTAGTGACTTAACCAAATCTCGAGTAATATTACATGATCTAATATATCTTTATCATCAGAATTTATAATCATATTATACCCTTGGACTGATAGTTGATAGTATTCATTCACGATCTTATATATTTTAAATATATTTAAAAGTGATATGATATCCCAACATTTATAAAACATATTACTAAATTATGCAGGAAGTTCTATTTGATCTATTACATAATTTTATTGATAAAGGAAAAAAAATATGCACAAAAGTACCATCGATTAAAATTATGCAAAAATTCAAAATTTGGTATGAGTAATATCATTCTAGTCGCATAAGGCAATGCTTTACTATGCAACATTTACTTATTTGATATATTTTAGTTACAATACATTTTTAATATACTAAAAAGAGCGTATTCTTTTTCTTCAAAATATAGGGACTAAAAAATTTTTCCAAAGTTTAATTGATAAAAAAAATGAGTAAAAATCAGAAACAGTTTTTCCTCGAAAATGCTATCTTAATTTTATTACCATTAGATAACTTTATTAAAATCCAAAGTTGCATGAAATTTTAAACATTTAAAGTGATAATTTTTTAATACATCTGTTTCAAATATTTCAGATTCTTTGTTAACAAAAAGTAATAGAAACTCAAATACATCTACAATGTCAAAAATATTTATCCATACTTCTTATAAATATGTATCACTACACACGCATATTACAGGATCAAATCTTCATTAATTACTTTTCTTTTTCTTTTTCTTTTAACTATGGTTCTCTTTCTCCTCTCTCCTTTACGATACTGTTGAATATTGTTGCTGGAGATTTTTCTTATAAAGTGTTAAGATGGTTGAAGTGCCTTAAGATGGTTCATGGTTGCTGCAATTTGTGTGGTTGATCTAACTTCAACTGAAAAACAAATCCTCAACATCTCCATGAACCACTTGCCTCCTAACTAACCCACATTTTATACATATAACAGAAGTTGTGTGCATCATCTCTCACCCACAACGTCATAGACATGCTTGGAAGACTATATATACAACTGCTTCTGCTTTCTCTACGTAGAGGAAATTGCATGCATCTCATATCACTACCTAAGAACAAACATGGGAGAAGAAGCTCTTTGGAAAGGTCTTACAAACAAAGGGGTCAACCCCGGGAAGGCTACCATTTTAGCTCTTGGCAAGGCTTTCCCTCCTCAGCTTGTCATGCAAGAGTATTTAGTTGATGGATATTTCAGGAGCACAAACTGTGACAATCCTGAGCTTAAGCAGAAGCTTGCTAGACTTTGTAAGTACACACACAAACTTTCACCAATTTACCCTTTTTTATATATATAGGGATATTGTGATTCGTGTCAGGTGATTTTTGCACTCTTTATTTCCACCACCTTTTAACCTTCAAACAGTTGAATATAGCAAACAATGACTTTGGCCAAACATGTTATGAATGTTTAGATCAGAAGTTGCAAATGTGTATATATGTTTAAAAGCAACCCTGATGTTGCTTTCGTGTGAAAGTTGGTTTGAAGCCAAAAATATGCAAAATTACTAAACAGAAACCAAACCAAACTGATTTTAACAAAATAAACCTCAAGGCAGGTCTATGAAACACTGACTTTGGCTATATGTGGTATAAACAGGCAAAACAACCACGGTGAAAACAAGGTACGTGGTTATGTCAGAGGAAATACTGATAAAGTATCCAGAACTTGTGAGTGAAGGCATCCCCACAGTGAAGCAGCGGCTAGAGATATGTAACGAGGCAGTGACAGAAATGGCCATTGAGGCTTCACTGGGTTGCATTAAGAACTGGGGTGGATCATTATCAGACATAACACACTTGGTTTATGTGTCATCCAGTGAAGCAAGACTACCTGGTGGTGATCTTTACCTAGCGAAAGGACTAGGACTGAGCCCTGATACTCAACGAATCATGCTCTATTTCGCTGGTTGTTCAGGAGGTGTGGCTGGCCTACGTGTTGCAAAAGACATAGCTGAGAACAACCATGGAAGCAGGGTGTTGCTTGCTACCTCAGAAACTACAATTATTGGGTTCAAGCCGCCAAGTGCAGATAGACCCTATGATCTTGTCGGGGTGGCACTCTTTGGGGATGGTGCTGGTGCCATGATAATTGGCTCAGACCCTATATTGGAGTATGAGAAGCCTCTCTTTGAGCTTCACACTGCAGTTCAGGAGTTTTTGCCACAAACAGAGAAGAAAATTGATGGGAGGCTGACAGAAGAGGGGATAAGCTTCAAGCTAGCAAGGGAACTTCCTCAGATAATTGAAGACAATGTTGAAGGATTCTGTGACAAATTAATGAGTGTTGTTGGATTCCAGAATGAGGAGTACAACAAGCTGTTTTGGGCTGTCCATCCAGGGGGGCCTGCCATCTTGAATCGCATTGAGAAGAGACTTGATTTGTTACCCGAGAAGCTAAGTGCAAGTAGAAGGGCTCTCATGGATTATGGCAATGCTAGCAGTAATACCATTGTGTATGTGCTGGAGTATATGATAGAGGAGGCTCTCAAGACTAGAAAAGATGGTAGAGAAGATCCTGAATGGGGCTTGATACTTGCATTTGGACCCGGAATTACACTTGAGGGAATTCTTGCCAGGAACTTGTGTGCTTGAAATCTCACATAATTGTAATGTAATGCTTATTGATATTATTATCACAGGTGCTTGATATTTATGTCAGACATGACTCAATCAAAAGCAAGTTCAACACTTTAACGGATTAAAGAAGAAAATTTTAATAATTATTTCATCTGCAAAATCCAATAAAAGCAGTATTATGGTGACTCCATACAGTGCTCATACGATCAAACACATACAAAGGCAGTATTTCTTTTGGAAAAAAGCAAGTTTCTGCGAATTTAGTTTAGTTTCCACAGATGGTTTACCTTCTATATAGAAAAGGGTATAGTTAAAATGTTGTAGGAAGAATTTAAATCGAAAAGCTGCTTTGGACTTTTGGGCATCTTCTGTTTAATATCATTCAACTAATAAAATTCTGTTTAAACCATTTTAATCACCGGTATTGTCTTCAGCTGTTAACACTTTATGATCGTTATTATGACCACTGCCTTTTTCGTTGTATAGAATTGAGACAATGACTTCTGCAGTTTCAATTCAAGCAAAAGCAATTACGGACAAATATGTTATGCTCTTCGTTTTCCTTTCTTTTATGCTGCCTTGTCCACCACGATTTAAAAACCTAGGAGGCCCCAAAACGACAGAATTAAGAAATTGAAAGAAACTATTCTCATAGCTAAGAATTCTGCGGGCATTGAGCAACATTAAGGTTTAAGATAACATCTATGCACTCAACAATTTGGACTTGTTCTTTGCAATGACACCATAAATAAAACTCACAGTATCCCACTGCATTTTGTAAAACGCACATGTAAAAAGGACTAAATTCCAAGAGGCCAAGCAAACTTATGCTGTTTCAGGTTGTGGTTTGGTGAACGAAAAACAACTACTTTTTCAAGCTAAAGGCACTAGAACTTTTCGTGGACTCAAGATTGCTGAAAATTGATTTTTATGGTGCCATTGCGTAACCACACGTAGCATAAATACCGTAGTACCCTAGACTTTGTGTAAATCACTTCCAACTATAAATAACAGTATTACGTTAAACATAAATATACTTGGTTTTCTTTCATCCCCAACTTTACACTCCACCAAAGAACCAAACAAGTGAGCCAACACAAAATGTACTCTAACAAGGGTAACCGACCATAATGCCTGATTAAGTTAAAATAACTGTGACAGCGCACACCAAAGCATATCTTCAATCACACCACTCCAGAGGGAAGACGTAGAACAAGCTGGCCCCCGAAAACACTGCAATTGAATAAAAATAAAAATCATGAGGTCAAATATACAAGAGAAGCGCTCGAGTGATCTTGAAAACTCTTAGCAGAAGCATTAAACGAATGTGTGGGAGAAAAGAATTATATTAGAAGCTAAACCAACCTTTTGACATAATAGTAACAGAAATCTGCCAAGATGAAGGTCTGGACAATTTCAGAAATAAGAACCATTGATGGCCATAACCCATACCCCAAGGCTACCAACAAATGCCCTCGGCTATCTAAGACCTGTGAAGATAACAATAAGTTAGGAGACCAACAGTTAGAAAATTTAGTAAGATATACCATTAGAGACAAACCAATAACAGCAGCAATCTAGAAACTGTTTACTATCATATTGGTTTTAACTTAATTGAGAAACTCAGAACACGTCAATTCAAATGGAAGATTAAATACAGGTAGAGCCCATGTCCTTGTTAAAATTCTGGTAGAGGAAAGACGTCTTTGTTATACTATTTAAAATGAAAGAGGAACTATAACTTATAAAGGAATGCTCACATTTCAGACCTTTCAACAAGATAGACATTCGAAAAAAAAAAATATTGTCCTAGGGACACTGATAACCAGCATGTGTCAAAAAACAACTGAGCATCAAATTGCAAATGAATTTTGAAGTTTTCATGATCAGACCTGAAGAACCCAATGTGCACAGCTCAAGAATCTTGCGACACCCAGTGCAAATACGTAATGAGCTGTGAATGGCTCAACAATCTGAAAGTGTAAAATGAAAATAAAAGAATCAGATCCCATACACAAAATGTTGAAGATAGAATTTTCAAGTTAAGAAATAATACCTTGGTGTTCTGCATGACCCGCAGTTGGGGCAGGACTGAGACAGCTTCCAGATATACACAGAATGCCCAGGAAATCCTGTTTAATAAATGATGAGAAGTTGATGGATGAATAAGCAAGGCTAAGACAGCACATGGTACCACCTGCATTCAATTCAAAAGTAAAGAACATCAAACTGACTCTTAGTAAACTTATAAGCTACAAGCAATGTGACACAAAACAACACATGAAAAGGAATAGGTTAAATCTCTCAAAGTAGCCAGACAGGCAGAGGAAAGGAAAGCCACACTAAATATATGCTCTGCAGCAGTTTTATTTGCTGCAATGGCACTTGGCTCAATCAAAACAAGAGCAAGTAGCAATTCATATGTAAAAAACACCCCAATCCCACTCTAGCGTGGGGAAATAGTTTCAAGTTTTTATTCTCAGACTTTGTGACTTCAATTAGAAATTAGTAATAGGAAGTTCACTTCACATGCATCATGTCACAGGAAACAATTCTCCCATGTGACTCTACAGATACAGATTTTCTAGTCTGATTCATGGAGAAGTATGTTTGCATTAGTATCATATCGATGATACAACTACTTCAATAATTGGAAAATAATTATACTGAAAGTATAATTTTCAGTACCAGCATGTATACTACCACCCCCAAGCTAATGTCTTAATGAAATTGTGATTATGAAATGCCTACCATCTTTAGACACTATATGAAACTTTAAAACTAATATGGTCTAGTTTCCAATTCCAGCAGAAAGAAAAAGAAAAAAGTGTTTCACCTACAAGAACTAATAAAATGTCTCTATCTTTTGAAAGGACAAAATAGATGGGGGTGGGCTTCTAATCTTAGGATGAAACAATAGGTAGTGGAGACATTGGAACTTACCACATAGTATATTGCAAAGTTATCCTTCTCCTCCATGTAACTAGCCTTCAGCTTAAAACGAATCATATATATAACCCACAGTGTCGTCATGAAAGTAGCGAAATCAAGTATGGTGTGTATATCATATTCCATGACAAAACTGCAGTAAAGCCTAACAGCTAGAAAGATAGCTGTTAATTCCTGGGATTTGAGTGATAACCCTGTTCATAATTCAAAACCATTAGAAACATAGACCTCTAACATGTTCTACAACAAAAGACAACACATAGAATTGATTAAGCCGAAATTCACACACAAATCAAATAAGCCAAACAATGCCGACAGGATTGTCAAACTAAATTGAAATTTGCAAAGCATAAAAAAAAACAAGAATCTTAAAAGAAAAATAAAAATTTGGTAAAGGAAATCTAGATGGGTAAAATTGAAATCTGAAGAAACCAGTCCCAAAAAATTGAAGTTTCTAATTTTATTTTCTGGGCATTCCATTTGATATCTGAAATAAGTTAAAAGGAGAAACTCTTGACCTACCCTATCCAATTAAGAAATATAAATTGAAGATAGATGTTGAAAGATCAAGAGAAAAGAACAAGTATGAGTGTTATACCAGCACAAGTCTTCTCCTTCATGAGCTTATAGATGAGGACGGAAATTCCGAGGGAGTGGACAGCCTCGGCAGCAACAAAGAGATTGTCGTGATCGTGGACGATGAAGCGGAGGAGGACGAGAGCCGCCATGCCGGAAACGACGGCGAGAAAAGCCTTCACCTTTGGGGGCTGTCGCCGCACCCATGACGTGACGGCGTGGATCGACGTTCTCTGAGGTCTCATGGGGTCGCTGATTCAACCTTTTGGACACCCAACACACACACACCCACACGCACGCCGAAACTAAAACCAACGTTGGATTGGAACAATCAAACTAAACAATAGCCCAATGCCAAAACGGAGACTCAGACAAAACAAAATGGATCGATCTTTTTTTTTTTTTTTTCTCTCTTTGTTTTCTTTTCTCTCTCCAAAAATTTCCACTCAACACAATTTCATGAGAAACAACCACCAACAGGTGCCCTAAACCCTAAGGACATCGTGTTTTAAGAGACAGACAATATAAAATATCGATTATATAAATAAGAATAATTGTCTAAAAATTATTTTTTGGAAACTATTCTTTAGATGAAAGTTTTCTTGTTTACTACATGTTTTATCTTAATCTTGTCTATTGAGTAGTTGGTGTTACTTTAAAATTCAATTTCATTAATTATGTTTTATAATTTGATGTAGCAATTATTTAAAAAAATCATCTTCCATAAGTTAAATGATTTTTTTTTGTCCATATAATTGATTTAGCACAATTTTGTCAAGTGATTTATACAACCTGACAACCTATTTTTTGATACCTATATCACAGTTAAGAAATTATTGCAATTTATAACTACAATTTATGCAATCTTAAGAACTTTTCTAGTATGCCACAAATCAAAGCAATTAGCTATGTTTGAGGCATTGCATATCACATAAAAATATTTAGGAACTGAGTTAAGAAAGAAAGAACTGAGTTTCTTTTCTGTTGTCCCTTCAGCTTGTGCTTATGTATTTGTAATTGCTAGTTAAGATCAACTTACAATGAATTTGATCATGAGCAAATGCTTTATTTGATTGTTTTCATCTTTATAATATATAAAAAAAATTATAATGTAAAAGAAAAATATATATCGAATTATACAATTTGATATACAAAAGTTATATATTAGATTGTATAATTTAATAAAAATATTTTTAATATTTTGAGAAAATGTGGAGATGGAGGTGCAGGATGAAGTCATGGAGGTGCATTAAAAAGCCGTCTCCACGGTGCTACTCCGTCTTAATTTAATAGGTTGGTAAATATTTTTATGCTACCAAGCTTAAGACGATTTCTTCCTATATCCTATATCCTAATACGTTCTTTTTGTATCTTAATAAAAAATTTTAATATCATAATTGTCTTTATATAAGAACCGGATGAGGTGTCATTCGGTTCTCATTTTCAAATCAAAATGATAATCGGATGAAATCTATCCGGTTCTCATAGTCCAAATCAAAAATAGATTAATTTTTCGATTTGGACTATGAGAACCGGATGAGTTTCATCCGGTTATCATTTTGATTTGGAAATGAGAACCGAATGGCACCCCATCCAGTTGTCATTTAAAAAAAATTAACAGCCGAATGAGATGTCATCCGATTTTCATATAAGGGTAATTGTAGTATTAAATTTTTTTATTAAAGTGCAGGAAGAATTAATTAGGGTATTAGGGCTCATTCTTAAGGAAGTGAAGTTCAAATATTATTTTCCAAGATATTCTCGTGTGTATAATGTATGTATAATTTTATTAATTTTGAATAAAGACTTAAAGAGATCAATTTATTCAAAATTAAAGTGTGCAGATAATTTTAAATTTCAAAGTATTCAAAACAATCAAACCTTATATTATATTACTTAATAAAAATAAATATTTATAGGAGTTAAATTTCATGAACTCATCAATATATGTTTTTTTTATAATTAATCTCTAACGTAACTTCTTTACACAATAAGCTTACTAGTGATAATTTCTTTAGATGAGTTGTAAACTTTAGTGTGAAAAATATTTTAGGTTTTTTTAACCAAGTTTGCAGGAAAATCAATTGTATAGAATGATTAATATATAACATATTATATTTAATATTATATCATTATGTTGTTCAATTTTGAGAATCTAAGTTTTAATTTTTATTTTATTTTTTGGAAGCAAATATAGAAATGATCAAATCATGCAACATTATGTATAAAAAAAAACACAGGAATCAAGTAAAGAGATTTACAATGTAATAATTATATAATCGCTGGTATAGATGCAAGTAACTCTTCGCAAATGTTTAAATTTAAAATTCATTTTTTAATATATTATTAGTGTTTATTTTAGCAAAATTGTCTACCATTCTTACATATATAATCTAATATACGAGTTAGAAAAATCTCAATATAAAAAAATGTTTTAAAAATCACACACTGATTAGAAAAAACACATTTTTATTGTAAGATGAAATATAATTAAATGTGATAAAATTTAATTAAGAAGTATATCCATCTGAAGCATATAATTATGATGCTAATTAAATATTAAGATAAGAAGACTCTCCCTCAATACACACGTAAAAGTCCAATTGCATTGAAAATATTAGATGTGATCTAGAATCCCGTGATAGCACAAATAATATAACGCGAAATAGAAGAAAGAATCTCAGATAAAATACAAGAAAGTCTACGCAAGTTTGTGCAAAACTAGAAAAATGAAGTTGAAGAAAGAAAAAGAGAGAGGGTTCATATCTAATTCCAAAGAAAGATTATTAGGAAGGGACTTTCAACCTAATTCATGAAGATAGTATTATTATTATTATATATATATTTTAGATAATTCAATACACCATTATTATATTAACGTGTAAACTTATAAAAGGTTTTGATTGAAAATTTGTTATTCTGATTTCTAAAATTAAATATCTTTTATTCACCATTAATATATCATTCAATTATTAATAAAAAAAATGCTAGAGCACAACTTCTATTCAAGTTCATTATCAAATTTAGTATCAATATCTTATATAAATAAACAATTGATGTTATTATCATCCACGCAACATTTTTTATAAGTAATTAAACTATATATTAACATTGAACAAAATAACTCAACTTTAGAAAAATGATTGATTAAATTTGTAATTAAAATTTTATAGTGATTAAAATTGCATATTTATGAAACTTTAAGGGTCAAAATGAATTTAAGTCTATATATTAAATTAAAAATTAATTATATAAATAAACTTCTCTCACGCAGGATTTATCTTCTAGTTATACGACTTGGTTAAAAAAACATTAATTAAGCATTGCGCCTATTTATTGTACTTATTAATTTTTATTAAACATAAAACACAACAATCCTTTGTAACTTTATTAAATAACAAATTTATTATATTTAATAGGCTTCTTAAATTTAATAAACCTCTTAATCAAAATTTAAGCAATCCAATATATTATTAATTTTGAGCTATAATTTACGAATTAAAAAGATGTAAAATTAGTTTTTTTCCCCACAAATTTCAGTTTTTAAATGATTTTCACGAATTTTACATCAACATTCAATTAACAATCTCCTTGAAAAAAAAAACAAAACAAAAAAAAAAAAACTTTGCACAACCCATGATTTTAAAATCTAGCGTTTGGTATGCTGGGCTTATCATCAGGATAAATTATTAGTGGTTGGTAATTCTCATACACTTGATAGCCAATTTCATGAGTTGAACCTTAATTAAACCTTTAAACCTTAATTAAACAAAAATCTTAATTAAACCTTTAAAAACTATGAACCAACAGAAATCATATTTGATCTATTTGGTTTAACTGAATTTGTCTATACAAAGAACTACTCTTTGGTTTCAAACCAAATCTGCTTAAAGAATTGTTTGTGAGAAATTGAAATTACATCATACTAATATCTATTTTGTCTGTGATGATAATATCGTCATTCTCACGGAATTTGACAGCCCCATAGATATTATTAAAACACTAAACACGTACCAAATTTTGTGTGGAGGACAAATAATGCCAACTATAATATGTTCGTTCGTACCTTCGTGTTCAGATTCCTTTTGACTTAATCCTTCTGAATCACTTCTTCCATAAAAAAACCTTCATTTCTCTGTAATTTTCTCAGCCCTTCAATGGCTTACTATTATACACCAAGGCCTCGTGATGCTCGCACTCCAAATGTTGTTCTGATCTTGGCCCTGGCCTTGGTTCTTCTGTCTGCACCAAAGCTCCTCTCACGTGAACCAGAAGAAGAAGAAGAAACCAACTACACCTCACCTTTTCTCGCACTAATTCTCCTTGTACTCATTCTGCTTGTGTTGTCCTTGTTGGGGACTTCAAGGTCAAAGGTTTGTGTCAAGCCACCATATTGTAATTGTACGTATGCCTGCTACTGTTACAGATAGTGTTATTACTCACTCACATCTTCCATCTTCAAGTCTGAGCATAAGAAAAAAAAAAGGTGTTCAGAACTTTGAAACTTTTAAACCGATGAGAGGAATGGTATTGTGTTTTAATGTTATTTTTACTATTGTTGATGTTTTATGTACTATATTTTGCCAGAGAATTTGTAATGTTTCTGTTTAGTATTACACTGTTATATGTGATGTCACATTATACTTTAAACATGTTATATTCTATGACTGAATCTTCAAGCATTTTTGAAAGTGGCGATTCTGTGTAAGTGAAAAAGGAAACAGTTTGCATTTCTCCGATCTATATAAGCAGTTTTTTTAATCTAACTCTCAACAAAAAGAAACCAACTATTAGAAAAAAAAAAAAAAAAATTCAACCCAAAAGACCAGAAATTAGGTGTTAGGGACTCAACAATTTTATGAGACACAGAAAGGGTCAAGAGGAGTAGGAAGAAGGAGAAAAGTGTGAGTATGTTTATGGTAGGTAATGGCTTATTCCATCATCCATTACCTAAGAATGGCTCATATGTCCCCACACTAGCTCCATTATTTCTTCATGATAACTATATCTGGTCCAATCTAATGTGGTATCAGTATCAGCACTGAAATGGACCATGCAAAACTGGTTAAAAATGCAAAAAGTGCTTTTAGAGTTAATAACTTTTTTGTTGAACATATATTGCATATGCAATCATTCAGTGGGCAGTGGAGGAAAGAGACACCAAAGAAAATATTAATTTTGATATAGATCAGTATCAACTTTTCTTTCTTTTTTTTATAAGTCCATATCATGATAAAAATTTAAGTTCTTATAAGAAAAAAATCACTGTTGCAAATAATAAAGCTTTTTTGGAAATATGATTTATTTATATATTCTATAGTAAATTGTTTACATTTCAAAATTTACAAAAACTTCACCTTAGTTTTGGTTTTAGAAAACATCATTCACATCAACCTTTAATGTTAGTGAAATAAATAAAATTAAAACTAACTTGAATGATATTTTTAAATATTAGTGAAATAAATAAAGTTAAAGGTCTTCTGGTTTTCCTTCAAAAAAGGATGATGGAAAGGTCATTATATTATAAGACATTAATTTGTGTAAAGATTTACTATGTATAAATAAAAACCAGTCTTTAAAAAAAAAAATAGTTTAAGTATACTTTTAGTATAATTTATTTGATTAAAATTTCTTTAGTGTGATGGTGGTTGACACTAACTGGAAGGTGTCTTCTTTTATCATGCAAAATGGGATAAAGCTCATCATAATGGCCATTCACAATCCAACCAATCAGGTCAAAATCAATTAATTGAAACTCTGAAAAAATAGCATATATTTGTCATGGTATGTTGTAGCATGCCAATAGCATTAACCTTCTTCACTAAGGAAATTCTGTCACCCTTTTGCTCAACTGTTCAGCATGTTGTACCTGCAGCTGACACTACCTTCCTTGTCTTCACCTTATTCATTTCATTTACCAATCAGTTCCAAAAACCAAACTATTACAACTTGGTTCCACAAGTAAACCACTCACCAATCACACACTCACACCTCTCTTTCATTTTGCTATAAAAAGAGAGTCTTTAAGCTTATCACTTCTGAATTCCAATACCCAAAAGACCATCCAATTCTATGGCTTATGGTAGAAGCAGAACCTCTGCTGTTTTGGATGGCTTCACTCTGAATCCCCTGCCATATCCCGTTCTGTTAATCTTGGCACTCATCTTCCTCTTCTTTGCCATTTCATGGTACTTTTCCTATGAAGAAGTTGTTGAAACTGCTGAAGAACAATTTGGTTGGTTACTATTTGCTACCCCAGTGGTGCTAATACTCATAGTTCGTTGGTTATCTTCTATGGAGAATTCAGATTGGTTCTCTGCTTCGTTACCGTGGGGGAGTGGTAGGAGAACCCCCCAAGGCCCTTCAGAAGGAAGCTCTCCATGGGGTGTGGCTGCTTTGATCCTTGTACTGCTCGTAATGGCTCAATACCAATCCAACTTTCTTGATAGCTGGTTTTTTTGATTTGAAGATTTTCTCTATAGGTTGGTTTTACTTTTCTGTGCCTTTTTATCTTTGCTCTTAACTTTGAGTTAGTGTAAAAATCCTTTGACTATTGTAGTTATTAAATATGTAGATACAGATGTATGGTGCTTGTATAAATATGTGAATAGTGTTCAAGGTGATTTTCACATGTTTATGTTTCCCTTCTAAAAGATGGCAAAGATGAAATCGAAATTTCAGTTCTTTTACAAAGAAATTGTTGAATAAGAAGGTTGCTGCTTGCGTATGTTCTTTGAAGTTAAAGTTGATTAAATAGAAGCGATATAATGATTCATAAATTCCTTAGTCTTTTACAAATTTGGTTACTCGTACCAGTTTTTTTTTTTATTATTACTATTTATAGAATCTATCAAATCAATTAAAAGATACGAAGTTTGTAAATGGGAGAGACAAACTTTATTTGAGTAAATTTGAATTTAACATTACCCTTTTATCGCGTATCAACTTCAACCGGAGATTGGAAGATAGAAACAAATGGAATGCATAACCAGTTACTGCATAATGTAAAAAGAATCCAATTCATTTTTATGTCCTACGAAATTAATTTTTCCTGCTTTCATAAATCTCACCAACAAGAAGAAGATAGCAAGAACAAACCGTTGAATTGCTACATGGAGATCAAATTGCATTTTTTTCAAAAGAGGACTTCAAATTAATTTACATACAGAATATCAGCAAATCATTCAGTGATATTATCAGTATATGTGCGTATATGACTTGGATATGAACAAAGAACATAAAATTTCGGACAAAAGTTCCCATACTTGTGTTGGGCGGTAATACCAAATAGAATTTCTGTCTCCTTCTCTGAGAGATCCTAAAAACCACTTAGAATAACGATTAACAACAAAGTGATAACAGTGGCGGTAGTAGCTGCAAGATTCCAGGGAGACACGGCAGCTAGTTTGAGTGACTTGTGCCTCGAACGCATGAAGCAGAAGTTGAGCCTTCCACAGGTGGAATATGAGAGCAAGAATGGCTAAAGAAACACGAATAACTCAACATAAAGGGCTATGTGATTCTGCTGAGCCTTGTAGGTGGTGTAATGGAAGAGCTACAACAAGCTAAGGACAATACCAAATATCACAAATAAGTGAAGATTTAGAGAAAGAGAAGCAGTGTCCATGGTCTGCTCTGTCAATGTGCATTCGTGCTTCCATTCTACACTTTCTTAGGGTAAAACCATCCCATTCTCCTCTCTTTTTTTCTCACTCAATGCAACTTGCAGAGCAGAACTGTACTAAATCATAAGAACACTAGGTGGTCTTCTAGGGTTTATATAAGCTTGTTTGGCTTCTGATATCACACTGGCTTTGGCATATATTCTTTGAGTGCAACTTCTGTTCAACCACCGCTTTTTCTCTGTACTAGCAGTGCTTATAAATTTAGTTTTTTATCAATCATGTTATGAATTTTATTTTATTACCAAGTTGTACATGACATGTATTTATCTTTAAAATTTATGAGAAAAAAATTAATAATATTTCATTACACGTCATGTGAAAGTTAATAAGAATCAGAGGCATCTTTAGACAGATTTTTCCATAGGCTCCTTCTAAGAGAGAAATATGAAGGAAAAACTTAGTTTTTCCATAATCTAAAGTTATAGAAATCCTCTCATACAGCTTCTCTAAATTTTTATTTTTATCTCGCATATAAGTTAATTTTAGCTTATGGAGAAGTTAATTTCCTTTTTTTTTCTTATTTTCCTCTCCTAAAATGGCTTACAAAGAAACTTGTCCGAACTTGCTTATGTAGTTTATACCCAACTGATATTTTTTGTGAACAACATACTCTTTCCATGTTCCAATCCAAAACACCTTTCTTATTGATCTAAGTTAATTACAAATTAAAATACTATAAATGAGGTTCACTAAATAAGTATAAACACAATTTTAAGCTTTTTTTTAACAAATTTAATATAATAAGAGTATATTAGAAAGAGTGTAGAACTAGCATTTCTCATAACATGAATACAATTTCCAGTCCAAGGTCAATAAGTGAAGTGATTTACACACCCTACACATTGGCCACACCAATCAAGTTGGGAGGTTTTTCAGCTGCAATTTTGACTTAGTACAATAAATGGGTATATAAACCAGACTTGCCAAGCTTTTACCCGCAAGGAAAAGCTTACTTATATAGTATTTAACCCAAATTTTAATAAAATCCTAGTCTGGGAGAGATGTCACAAGTGATTTTTTTAAAGAAGAAAGAAACAAGTGCTTGTACCTCCAGACAGTAGTAGCATCTAAACACTAGAGAAACTCCATAATGACTTCAATTCAAAAGAGATAAGCACTTGACTGAGATTGTTCTCTTTCTCGTTCATTAGCCTTGTTGTTCGTGAACTACACTACTTGATGAACTCTCCTGAACGCTACTAGATAAAGAACTACCCAACGAACTCACTTCAGTGCAACTGCTTTGCTTCCTTGACAACTCGCTAGATTTTCTTTGTCCAGATGACAAGTCCTGCAAAATCCAACAGAAGAACACCACTTGAATCCATATATACCTCTTTTATCACAGCCATAGCCTATCGGTTACAAGATTTCCTTAAAAGCAAAGCAACACTAACCTGGTCCAAAGAAGACCGGGGAGTCTGGTCTGCAGTGCCATCATTTGAATCCTCATGTTTTTCAACCATGCTCTCCTTGGATTTGTTTCTGGACTCTTGTTTACCCGACATGTGGGACCGAAAACCTGGATGAAGAGGTGGGGCTATGTGCTGGATGGATTGCTGTTCAACAAGGTTATTAGGAACTAAATAAGGAACATATGTTGAACAAGGGTTAGGGATAATAGCAGAATGTTGATTAGCATAGAAGGGGTATGGCTGCATAGCAATTGGAGCAGGAGGTATTGGCATTGGCATTGGCACTGGATATGGATATGACGGTGGAGCTACCATTACTGAATGATCCATTGCAGTCCATGGACACACAGTCCTGAGCTGTTGCTGATACTGACAATTCAACTTCTCAATATCCGATTTAAGAGAAGCTTTCTCTTCTCTAAGATCATTTTTCTCACGAGCCAACTGAAAATCAATAAAATGTCATTACTTCCTTGATTATTTTATGTCCCAAAAGCATCATGGTGATTCATCAAAGCAAGAAGAGAAAATATTACCTGGCAAGATTCTTCATTTAGTGTAGTATATTCATCTTTAAGTTTACTAACTTGAGAAGTAAGGTCCTGCAGCAATTGAATGGTATCACCTATAACGGTTGCTTTGTCATTTTTGTGCCTCTCCTCAGGATCTGCATTTCAGAGTCGCCACATGCAGAGTAATTTAATAATGCTTTATCAGTTCTCAAGAAGTGACAAACACATGAATAAATTCTAAGGAATATCAAGGGAACAATTCGTTCGATCCAAACTATCACCATATGTATAACCTAAAGTAATCTCCGTGACATGTGGTTGAAAATAATTAAACTCCAACCAGGTTAATGCCAAAACAACAGTCATTGACATTATATACAAACCAATGCTGACACTTGCATAACAAGTACAATCTGGGTATTGCTCATTACAACGCTTTAGTTATTATTAATAGGTCATTCAACAAAAGAGAACCTGGCAGTTGGATATCCTTGGTACGTCAGGAATAGCAATGAATAAAAAAAATCACCGAAGAATGTGAAATTTGATTTACCTAAAATGTTGCCCAACACTACAAATTGTTCATTGAGTCGATCCCTCCTCAGCTTTTCTCGGTCAGCCTTTTGTGTCTTTCTTGCAGCTGTACAATCCATTGGTTCAACTTCAGACCTTAGGCAGAGGATACATAAGTTTCAGATATTTAGTTTAATCAAAGTTCATATCATTGATTTCAGCTTTGCAGAATAACATAAATCAAAATTTTCAAAATTAATACAAATAATTTATTTTTCAACACATTGTTGAGATAGGTACTTAATCTTATATAAGTATAACCTAAATTCTCAGTAGCTAATACTCCTGTGGAGTCATTCCAGCTTAACAACTCTCCAGAGCTTTTCATTTTTCTTCATTTATTTCAATATTTGTGTTATTCTGATACTGCTTAAGGAAGAACGGGATCTAGGAACAAGGAAAATTGTTGACATGGTCGCAAAAAAATTCTCTAACTACAATGACAAACGACAAACTTACCTTAATTTTTCTTACAAGACAAAGCTCAACTACTTAGTCACTTTGCGCCTCTAAACAATACCTCACAATGCACAATCAATTTACTACATAGCGTTGCAACAGGAGTTCAGGACAAATCCTAATGAAACAACAAAGTGAGACAAAAATGCTGTAACCTTAATTGGGTCGAAAACTAGGACGGGTAACTCCAATTCTTGGAAGAAATTCAGAAAATGATGTGAACAACGTTAGATGATGAAAAAAAAAAAAACATAGATAGATAGAGAAACTATGATCAGAGATTTTACCTCGTTATCTATGTTCGATGATCTACAATTTTGCTAATTCCATTGGTAACATCCACTGTTCTTCACTTTGCCCAGCTATCTCTTCTTGCCAAAAAATAAAATTGGAATCGATTCCTAAGCAGAAATGCAAGTCACTGACATTGTTTTTAGTGCAAAGGTCGCTTGCATTCTACTATTCCTAATGGGTTGTGTTACAGTGGAGATACCTACATAAGCATATTCCTTAGGGTGTTTTTTTTTCCCCTTCTCTGATTTATTTCGCAATTCTAGGTTTGGTTACAGAAATTTTAGGGATCGCAATACATGCAAGCCCCTCCTATTTTTACCATTTCAAATGTGATTAAGGATTCACCCACAAAAAATTCAGATAAGACAAACAAAATTTATGTTCAACAAAATACATAAACCCAATTCAATCCACCATAATTAAAACTCACATTTTTATTGTATTCAACATACATCTCTACTTCAACAATTTTTTGAAAACAAAATTAATTACAATATATAAAAAATACTTATTTTATTACTTGTCTTAATAACTATTATTATACTACTAAATGCCAGTTTTCTAAATAGTTAATTATATTGATGCAAAGAAAAATATTAAAAAAATTCACAGAGAATATATAGTTGACAACAAAAATTTAAAATATTTAAATTTGTACTAGAAGATCATCATACCAAATAACATTCACCCTCCTTCTAATTTAGAAATAGTTATTGATTGTGTTTTTAGTGAAACAGCAGCCACATTCCCCTTTATTAGTTTTAAAAAACATTCATGTAAAACTTAGATGAAACATTTATCTCTCTTTTAATGAAATGATATTTATTGTTTTTTTTTTCGAAAATAACTTATTAAAACAAATAAAAAATTATGAAAATATGTAAAATTAAATGATTTAAGTATTATATATTAAAAATATCTAAAAATATTATGTTATCAGTCAATTATAAACTGTCTCATAAAAATAATATCTTTGAAAAAATATTATTTTAATATACAAATAAATAGTTATAAAATATGATATTAAGTTTAATAACTTGTTATTATATTTAAATATAATTTTAATGCAAATATAAATATGTTGTTAAAATTACAAGTATAAATGTAAATAAAATAAATAGTATAAGGATAGTTTTATTTATAATATAACAGATGCGAATATATATTTTATTTAAAAAAGTCTATCGGAGGAGTGAATGCAATTTTCTCATCTTTAAACCATTCCACTTCTATTAATAGAAAAAAACTTGATTTGTTGAATTTAAAAGCTTTAAGTTTTAATTTTATAATTTTTAATTAAATTTCTTGGCTAATATTTCTTTTTTAAACAAAGTTAGAAGAAAACGAGTAATGTTTTTTAAAATCGTAAAAGAAATTAATATTATTTTATTAAAAAATATTTTAAAAATTATCTTTTGAAAGACTAGAAAAATCTTGTTATTGTTTTGTTACAAAAAATAAGTGTTTATATTAAAACTACTATAGATATAAATCTTTCATCATAATTTCAAGATATATAAGTATAATTCAAACAAACTAACATTTTATCACTAACTAAGTATCTATATCTATATCTATATCTATTTATATTTATATATTTTTTGTAACATACTAATATTTCTCAGAGCTGTTTAGGTATTTACTGATTTGATAAAACATCATATGCCAAAAGAGTAACAAACTATGCCAACACATTAATAACCGAGATGCTGTTAAAAAAAAAAATTAATAACCGAGATATACTACATTCAGAAAACAATAACTGATATAACTGTAACATATTAACAAACATTAAAAACTGTTTTTTATAATATTTGAAATCAAAATATTTTAATTAAATCACCAGTGAAAAAACCTGTGAATCTCATTCTAGTCTTTACTTGTAAATAGAAATCAAAATTAGACCATCTAATACTTTTAAGAATGATGAAAAAAAAAATCGTATTCGTGAATAAATTTTCCAATAATATTAAACAGGTATAGATACTTGAAGGTAATAAATACATATATTTTAATTAATATGCACGGGATTTCTATATTGTTTTTCAGTAATTTTTTATTAGGATATACTTTTCTTAAAAAAAGAAAAATAGTAAGAGAAAGATTGACAGTAGAAGAATGACTCATATTTATAATTTATTTGATTTTTTTTTTTATAAATACTAATTTTAGTTTATTTAAAGCATAGTTAATGATACAAATTAATTTTATCAATTAATATACATTCCCTCCGTAGCAACTTTTTCTAAACAATAATTTAGAATATCATAGCTTTTAGAAGTTGTTTATATTTCAATCTTAAAATAATAAATAACGTTAAAATCTAATTAAATAAGAAAATCTTTTAGAAGATTATAGTAAAATCAACAATAATTTTAAAATATATTTTATAATCATAAACGAACATAAATGATTATCTTTTTCATTTCAACAACTAACAAAATAAAGTACATAAGAGTAGAATAAATTTATATATCATAAAAATAACTGATTAAAGAAAGATAATGATTAATCATATCATTAAAAAATAAAAACTGATTAAAGAAAGATAATTATGTTACGATACAGTTGTATACACAATAAGAATAGTGAGTCAGCAGTTGCCACGTGAAACAACCAATGAAAATCAATATCTCCGACATATAAGCTTATCGAATAAGGCCCACATATAAACGACATCGTTGTTGCAAGTCTCCTTCTCAAACACACACACACCCACCCACATTAAAATCTGTGTTTGAGGGTTGAAATTTCACACGTTGAAAATTGATTCCAACTCCAACCCTACACCACCATGGCTTTCCTTCACAAATTTTGGATTTTCTCTCTCGCTCTTCTCCTCCTCGGCTCCCCTCTTCTCCAAGGTTTGCACCTTTTGTTCTAGATCTAGATCTAATTCACCTTCTGTCAATGCTTCCTTGCATGTCACTATTATCGTGAATTCTGATTGGATTAATGTGAAAAGATCCTATTTTTACTTTTGGGCTGACCCAATTACTCCCTTTTCGGCTTCCCCTTTTCAGCTCTGATCTGCTTTTGGATTGTTAATTTTTGTGTGTTTTGATCTTTGTTGGAACCATGTGCTTTGTTCTTCTTTGATTGCTTACTATCAATCATTGCTCTGATGTTAGAGCGAGTGAAAAGATTGTTTTTTTAGTGATGGGCAATTTACAATCAGGCATTTTTTGTGATTGGAACCGGTTATCGAAAATATGTCTTTTTTAGCATAGATTTGAAATTAAATACCTAGTGTAATGCTATGTTTATCTGGAATCTGGTTCTGTTCTATGCACTATAAGTTTTGGTGCTTATGATACTTGGATGTTAAAATCAGCATCCTTTTGACTGGCAGAACGATATACACACACCGCTATTCATTGTTTTGTTCTCCCCACTGGGGATCTCTCGAATAATTTGATAGCCATGTTTTCATACCTTTTGTGCACGGCCATGATTAAATGTGGTTTTTTTTTTTTAGTCGCTAGGTGTCAGTCAGACTCTGATGATGCTGTGGTGACCACTGAAGAATCAAGTGATATTGGCATTGTTGGTGATGATGCCCAAGACTTTGGTGATGGGACCTTCTCTTCCGCTCCAGGAATTGATACAATAAGTGTATTTCCAAAAAATAGCGCAAAAAGTAAGAATCATTCTGTCTAGTGCAGCAAAATATGGTTCATGAATCATTCTTTTTGTTCTGTGTGATAGTGGATTGAATTTCTTTGTTCTTGTAATATGTTGCAGTGATAACAGCTGGAGAAGAGTCAGAGCTGCTTGTTGGTGTTAAAAATGATGGTAATTCAATCAAATTTGATACTCAATGTTGTATTTTAGCTTGTAATTTAATGCCGAATATTCTCAACTCTTGTGTTTGTCACTGATCGGTAGTTAAGCCTTTCACTTGTGCCTTATAAATTCTAACACGTCAGCATATGTTCATTTTTTGTGATTCTGTTGCGTTATTTCGTTATTGATGTGTGGAAACAAGAAAAGAGAATAGAGATTTTTGTTCATTAGCAGATTAATGCTTATTCTGTTTATTGTATGGAATGAAACAGGGGATTCAAGCTTGAATGTTATTGCAATCAGGGCTAGTATTCACCTTCCTTTTGATCACCATCTGCTGGTTCAAAATCTTTCCACACAGGTAATGAGTTGCTGAATATCCAAATAAAGCGTAGTTATTTACTTATGATCAAGGATTGCATTGACAGTGTTAATGTAAAGGATTAGTTATGCTTGGTAAAAATTGATGGATATTCTATAGAATTTAAAACCAATTATAGAAATAGAATTTAAAACCAATTATAGAAATATGTTACTTATTATTTGTTCTAGAAAGAGAATTTCAATGTTCATGAAAATAGTTTGGGTAGTAAGATATAAAGTATGTATTGTTTGCTGTACAAGAATTTGAAGATAAATCTTTGAAAAGTTAGGTTTTAAAATGCTAGAATTGTTAATCTTCACATGAGAAGGATTGCTTTATTTGTGTATGAATATTGGATGTCATAGATCTGATACCACCACCCTTGTATACTGAAAGGGAGAATGGAATGTATTTGTGATATTTTCATTTGCTTTTACCATGTGAAGCAAATAGTTTTATGTGATATTACATCAGTATCAGTCTCCAACCTATTCTGATTCAGCAAATGGTATTGCATAAATATTTTAAAATTCAATCGTTTGTTTTAATTGCAGGGTTTCAATAATGGTTCTGTACCAGCCTCATCACAGGCTACTTTCCCATATCTATTTGCAGTCAGCAAGTTCTTGCAGGTATCTTTATTGCTTCAAAGGCCAATTCTTTTAGTTTCTCAATGAGTTATCACCACAGGAGACTATTATACTCATTATGGCTATTACTTTTTCTGTTATGCAGCCTGGAAATTTTGATCTTGTGGGCACTATCATTTATGAGATAGATGATCATCCATTCCAAAGCACCTTCTTTAATGGCACTGTTGAAGTCACCGAAGCTGGTGGTTTTCTTAGTATGGAATCTGTTTTCCTTGTTACTCTGGGGGCTGCTCTCCTTGTCCTCTTGGGGCTATGGATTCATGGTCAAATACAACACCTTTCCAAGGTACTAAAATCATTATTTTTTCAAATAACGTGCTTTCAAGTATTCATTGTTCTTTGCCAATGGTACTCCTAAAATTGTCGCCCTCTATTTTGTTTTGATTTATACTGAGACTTGGCATTTGTTTAATTTGCTAACTACTATCAGAAAACAAAGAGGGCTCCAAAGGTTGAAGTGGGAACAAGGAGTACAGATGCTTCAACTGATGAATGGCTACAGGTTTGTTCTTGTGCTTTGTACAATACTTGTTGGATTTCATGTTTGATGCTTTAATCTTTAATGTAACACTATTGTCTGCCCTTTGTTTTGTAACCCAGGGCACTGCATTTACCCAATCTCTGTCGAGCAAGTCAAAGAAGAAGAAGTAGATAAGCAAATTCTCACGTTCAGCCACACAAGACTGTGCCATGGAATACAAAATCCTGCTACTGACTAGGTTTGAGTTTGAGAGAGCACGAGGAATTAGTTGTGAAATTTTGGCTGAAAAATCTAGCTTTCTGTTGTAGCTTAAGAATTTTTACGTTTCTCCATTCCAATGAAGTTGAGTTTTTTTTCTAAACTAACAAGGATTTGAGTTAGGAATGATACGACTTTTGCAATGTGGCAGAGTTTTTATTAGATAATGTTCATTTTGTTTTACGTACATTTTGTGTTGCTGTGATCTTAAAAATACTCTTTTGGAACGATAAAACATAACGACATTATTCAAATTTTGGAAAAACGATAAAGGTGAAATCTTTGTTGGTGATTTCGAGGAACAAAATCATGGTTTTGAATGTACTTTGTTGGGTTTCTCCCTAAACCAGATTTCGTGTTAAGGATAACGTTGAGAAGCATGTTCCTTGTCTGCTTGCTACTCAATTATAAAGTAATTTAAGAAAAAATGGGATATAAATTAAGTAAAAATGTTTATTTTCTTCAATTGCTTTATTTTCCGTGAAAAAAAGGTAATTGAAAAATAAAACATCTGTTACTTGAATATTGAATTTTATCCTATATTTCATTTCAAATTATTGATCGAAGGACCACCTTATCAAACATTTAATGAACTCTGTTCTATTCTAATTGCTTTTTCTTTCATTGCTATTTGAGAATGAATACATCATCACGGACAATTCTATAAGTTATTTAGTAATTTCTGTGTTTATAGAACTTACCTCAACTTTTGTATTTCTTAAAATCTGGGTTTCAACTTAACTCAATCTTACATTATACAATTGAAGTAAAATTTATATCTCTTACCGGTATATTACTTTCTAATGATAATAAACTTCTAATATCATCTTAAAAGAAATTTAAATTTTATTTGCTTTGTAAAAACAACTTATAATATAAGTTTGTTTCTTATTAGCATGTTTTATTCACATTTTATTTTTAATTAATGGAAAATTAAGTTTTTGTTCAATATAGAACTGGACTATGCTGTAAATAACAACAATATATATATATATAGAGAGAGAGAGAGAATTTGGAAAGTATATTTTAGAAATATAAAAGATATATTATTAGAAAAAGTTAATCATTCTATTTTAGTTATGCATTTTATGTATAGAGAGTAAAAATACAATAAAATATTAAATATTAACAATATCTATCTTGATCTTAATGTTTTAAACCTAAATGATAATTAAATATACTTTTATCTTTATTTAAAATATATTTTAAAAAAATAAAACATTTTCTAAAAATTAATTTAAATAAAAATATTAAAAAGATATTCTCATATATGTATGTTTGAAGATAATTTAAGTCCTCAACTTATTAAACTATTCTTGTCTATTTTTAAATTTTATTTTTTTACTATTAATTTAAGGATTTTGATTTTTCTGGATAACAGACTTACTAAAAAAATATTTGTTTTTTATCTGAAGTTGGTTTAAAATAACGCATGATGTGCAATAGGATATATAAATAAACCAATATAAGGTTATTTGAATAACTAGTGATCTTATATACATTTTAGATTCGGTGAAAGATAAATGTGATTTGGTCAATAGAAGCGATACTTCATTTTTTTTTTCTTAAATTTTATAAAAAATTTACATTTTATTTTTTTATATTACACATTTATTCCCTTGAATTTTTTAATATTACACATCTATCCTTTAAAAAAGTTTCTGTGCGATCATGCAAACAGAAATATAAGTGTAACTAAAGAAAATTGGAAAGAATTTCAATGAAATTTAACTCAAAAGAAAACATTATCTATATTGTCAAGAAACAAAATAAAAAGAAGAAGTCGTTTTCGCATAAGCTTTATGGTTTGCAAAAAATTGATATAAAACAAATTGGTGGATTCCTTTGTAAAAACAAATCTTCCAATATAGTAAAAAAAGGAGAGTAGAGTGCAACACACAGATTTTATATTACTTTTTAATTATTTTTCTTATATTATTTTTCTCTTATATTGGATTTGCACCTCCATACTTTTCAAATTGTACCCTCTTAAAATTTGAAATTCTAAATTTACTTTTTTAAAATTAAATTATTAGTGAGTTTTCATTTGTAAGGATAGTGTAATTCATAAATCTTCCAGAACATTAAGAATAATGTTTTTGTATTTCAAATTATACATTTTAAAATACAATATTTTAAAATATACAATTCATAATATATTTTTTATTTTGTCTTGTAGAATGTACATTTTAAAATACAAAATTTATATTTTAGAAGGTATTTCTAAATTTGAAAAATATATTTTAGAATTGTTATCTTAAATGTATTTTCTCAAAAATAGCTTTGTCATTTGACCCCTCATCGGGTACAAGTTGAAATTCACGGCGTGCAGAATGCAAACTCCTATTTTTTTTTTAATGTATTCCTTTCAAAATCCAACAATATAAAACCAGAGAAAGAAAGTGTGAATTAACCTAGTTACTCTTAAGAATCATTAGAAGTTGAACTATATGCTTACTTAATCATAAAAAAAAAGTTATTAGATAGATCATAGGCAACCTAGACTTCTAGACCACCATTTATAATATTTATTCACTCATTATAATCACAAGAGTTATGGTCATGTTTTGAGGATATGATTTGGAGAAAGTGATTGCCACCAATGATCCTTAATTTGGTGGTGGCAATGAACAAAATGTCACATTTGTTTACAAAATTGATTGAGCTCTCCATGTTTTGGACACAAATTTAATTGAATATAGGATCATGACCAGAACCATCATTATGTATCCAAGCCAAACAATGAAAGAGATATATGAAAATATTTTAGGTAATGAACCCAAAAACAGGAAAAACGGCTATTAAATATAAGATCATGACCATAACTATCCCACCATGATTAAACAAAAGTTAAACATGTTGATTTCAAATTTCATAAAAAGGAAGTAAAAAAAGTTATACAGATATTTAATTTTATAAGGAACAAAAACATATTTAAGTATTATTTAATTTAACATGAAAGATTTTTGTTTTTAATCTTGAAAAATGAATTTAGAGGTTCTGTAACTGAAGTATGATCAATTCCAGCAACAAAAGTGAAGATCTACGGGAGTTTGTGTGCATGACATGATATGTTATTCTTTTTCTTTCATAGTGCAGGAACAATAGGGAGATAAAGAAACAGTTGACTTGAGTAGTTCACGTTAATCTTCTGCTGGCTGCAAAAACTTTATCCTTTCATCAGAACAAACATTGAAATTCTTCTGTCAAAACAACAATCATTTTAACAATGTGACGTAAAATGCATTTATTAGTGCCATTTAAGGGTAGGTTGTGACAGATATTTCACATAAAGATTTTCGTTTAGCTGTGCGGTTGAGAAACCATGCATTGAATGAATTAGATAGTAATGTGTTTATGGAAACTGGTGTGTGCACGTTATTGTCTTTTTCTCTGATGATCCCACTTTTATTGGTCCTGTGCACCCATGTGAAGTTCTTAATTTCAGTGTCCGTGAAACAATATCCATGAGGGTTATATAGGCTTCCCAATCCAACAGTATACTCACACTTCCTATCATACCAAAGAAGCTTCAAAGCTTCTAAGTGTGTCTCACTATTTTCTCTCTGGTTATTGCTTATATAGTCATTAGGAACTGTAGTTGCAGTTCCTTATGCAGGTTTTAAGGCGCCAAGGAGCACTTTTGTGCTTCTGGTTGTCTGTGCTTTTTGTGGTAGTAGGCTTCTGCTATGGCGACCATAGTACAGTGGAGGTAGTTGGAGTCGGAGAATGCACAGACTGCAATCATAAAAATATCAAAACTAGCCAGGCTTTCTCAGGTACATTGTGTCACAAACATAGTATATGCATCTTATAGTTTTTTTAGAGTTTGCACTATAAGTTCTTGGTGTAACCTGATAGATAATATAATATATCATAAATATCAAACACTTGTTACTACATATTAGCCCTCTAAAGTTTCATGCAAAGTTAGGTGTTAAAAATGTGTTACTAATGTGCATTACTTTTTCTACAGGACTACGTGTAACAGTAGACTGCAAAGCGGCAAGTGGATACTTTGAAAGGAGAGGGGTTGGTGAGGTTGATGAAAATGGAAACTTCAAAGTGTCACTTCCTCATGACATTGTGAAAGGTGATGAACTTAAAGAAGAATGTTATGCTCAGCTACTTAGTGCATCAGCTGCTCCTTGTCCCTCCCATGATGGCCCTTTCAGCACCAAAATTGTGATCAAGTCAAAAGGTGTTGACAAACACACACTAAGTCCTTCTGGTAAACTCAAGTTTTCTTCAGAGACATGTGCTTCAGCTTTCTTCTGGAAGCACCACCCTCTCTTGCCTAAGTTTCCCCCTCATCCACCTATCACCATACCTCCTATAGTGTTTCCACCACTTCCACCAAAGATCTTCCATAAACCTCCTCCTCCTGTATATGTTCCTCCACCTGTTCCCAAGGAGCCTTCTCCTCCTCCTCATCCAAAACCACCAAAGCCATCACCCCCAAAGGAACCTCCTCATCCAAAACCACCAAAGCCATGTCCCCCAAAGGAACCTCCTCATCCAAAACCACCAAAGCCATCACCTCCAAAGGAACCTCCTCATCCAAAACCACCAAAGCCATGCCCCCCAAAAGAACCTCCTCATCCAAAACCACCAAAGGTTAAGCCTCCTCTTCCCCCAAAACCACCAAAGCCAAGTCCTCCAAAGGAGCCTCCTCATCCAAAACCTCCAAAGCCATGCCCCCCAAAGGTTAAGCCTCCTCTTCCACCAAAACCACCAAAGGTCAAGCCTCCTCCTCTTCCACCGCCAACACCACCGGTTAAGCCTCTCCCCCCACCGGTTCCAAAGAAGCCATGCCCACCAAAGCATCCACTTCTTCCTCCACTCAAGCCATATCCACATCCACATCCACTTCTTCCTCCACTCCCACCTTTTCCCAAAATCCCTCCAAAGCACTTTTTCCACCACCCCAAATGGCCTCCAGTTCCCCCATCTTCCTCTCATCCTTAGGCCATATTGCAGAGCTAGATTACTCTTGGTTCTACAAAATATATGTGTGCATGTTTTCTGTCATTTTATCAGTATGATGAAGAATCCAGCAAGTCTATTGTTGCTAATAAAGCCAAAGGATAGGGCTTGTGATGTGAAGAAAAACATCAAGCAAGAATAGAGAAAACAAAATAGAGCATTTGATTAAGTTTGAAATGTTTCTTTGGATTTGAGTGTGATAAGGTGTTGTTCTGAATGAAGATCACTGAAGTAAAGTTAGACAAAACCCTATATAATTTCAAAGTGTTTAAATAATTTTTCAAGTGCATTGTGATGGGATAGTTAAGCCTCCATTATGTCATTTTCAAAGAATAAGAATGTATATTTATATATTGATTATTTAATTAATAGTCACAGCCTTTTAATGTGTTTTTTTATTGCTTAAAGTCTCCAAATTCAAAATTGTTACAAATTTAAGGAATATGTTACCTAGACACACCTTGTGCTAATAATTGAAATGGGATAAGACAAATTTGTCCATGTAATATTTAATACACTACACTGCATCCAGATTTTCCTTTTCCTAAATATTGACCATTTTATTATTATCAAAATTATAATATTATTTATTAACTTGAAGGAATATTTAAAAGTAAATAATTTTTTAAATGTCTTTCCGTCTTATTTCAGTTTAATGTCAAAGATAAATATCAATATAATGAAATTAATCAGAGGTCAAGTACCAAGTATGATTCCACCCTCTATGATTTGACATGATAATGATTGAGTGTCAATATTTTGATCTTGAAACTTTATATATAATGAAGAAGTCTTTTTACGTGCTAATAGTCTCTATGTCTAGGGTCTATTTGTGTATATCTAGAAAAGATAATAATTATGAAAAATTATTCCATTATAAAGTCATGAGATCAACCAAGTAAATAAAAAATAATAATTAATATTTCACATTTTCGTTTTTTTCTCCTTGTATAAAAAAATTGTTTTAAAATATCTAACAATTTTTTCTTAAAAACTAATACCAATTCATGTATAAATACGAGTAACCTAAAAAACATCTTTAAATACTCTGATTTAAGGTCAATTATACTTTAAACAAATTGTTCACATGCTTATTTAAATTACAGTTTATTATAAAAATTATGACATTATTTACAATTTTAAATTGTCACTCTTTTTTATATAAGATGGGTGCTCCAACTATTTCAATTTGACTACTATGTCATATTTTGTAGTGATAAGATATATGACTATTATAATATGTATATACTCTGATTATATGACAATATAAGTATATTTGTGATTTTAATATATTTATATTTTGTATAATAGTATGTTTATTTAGTGTATTTTAAATTTTACAAAATATTATGCAAGTATATATATATATATATATATATATATATATATATATATATATATATATATATATATTTTATATATATTTATATAT
>Ga0099824_1000689_pt1 | contig 42940 bp, 28 predicted proteins | sample SiratrowhiteBW_FD_76837 | JGI IMG/M metagenome (GOLD analysis project Ga0099824, IMG submission 76837) | Root nodule microbial communities of legume samples collected from California, USA - Siratro white BW | ecosystem: Host-associated > Plants > Roots > Nodule | place: USA: California... | reverse complement strand
TTGAATAATCATCAATAAAAGTGATAAAATATTGAAACCCTAAATTATACTTAATTGGACTTGGTTTCTAAATGTCAGAATGAACTAAGGCAAAAGGGGACGAAGCATGTTATGAAACAATGTTAGGAAAAGAATTTTGACTTTGTTTTTCTAAATGACACGACTCACAAGACAAACTGGATAATTTAGACAAAATTGGAACAAGTTGTTGCATCTTGAAAAAACTAGGATGACCCGGTTGAGCATGAAGGAGAGATGGAGAATACATGACCGTGCCAACATGTGCAGATATTCTTAGGTGATAAAGACCATGAGACTTGTATTAAGTGCCAATTATCCGTACCGAACTCTAGTCCCGTAAACAAATAGAATATTTGATAAAAGAACTAACACAATCAAGGGAACGAGTGAGATGATTAATAGACAATAAGTTAAAAGGAGACCTAGGGACATATAGAACATTATCAATAGATAAAGAAGGAAGGAGATGAATAATACCAACACCATGACATGAAATCCTAGAGCAATTAGCCATGGTAATGTTATGTAAATAACGGAGGTAGACACAAAAGAAAAAAATATTTATTACCAATAATGTGATATGTGAAATTTGAGTCTTGAACTCAAGAACTAAGAGAATTGGAGTCAGTGAGACCAACAAAAGATGTACCTATATGTGCAACAGAAGTAGTATAACTAGAGTCCTAACGACCGTCATACCATTTAAGAAATTCATTAAAAGTAACAAGTGGGCCTGAGGTATTAGATGAAGTAAGATCCATAATATACGGTTGCAGAAGAGCATTAGAAAAGGCCATAGATGAATTTGGGAGAGAAACCACCTTAGAGAAGAAAAAAATACCTTAAAAAAAATCAAACGAGCTTCAATTAGAATAACAAAGACAAATCTAGAACGAGGACAACAAGGCGAATCTGATGCCAACAACACGCGACGTAGGTGATGACGACATAGTTGGGTGGCAGTGGCAACAACGATAGCGAAACGGTGGAGCAGTGGAATAGTAAAGACGACAACTCGAAAACACCGATTAATAGTGGGTTCACCGAAAAAAATTTAACTCTAACCTTAAGCTCTAGATACTATATTAAAATAAAATAAATAAATATATTATTAATTCCTCTGCTTCCTTTTTTCTCTTCTATTTCCTCTTCCTCTTCCTTTTGTTCGCTCTTCCGTATTCCTTTCCTTTCCTCTTCCTCTTCTTTCCCCTTCTTCTTCCTCTTCCTCCTCTTCTTTCTCTTCCTATTCTAATTCCTCTTCATCCTCTCCTCCTCCTCCCTTTTCCTCTTCTTCTCTCTTCCTCTTCCTCTTCCTCTTTTACTCTCTTCCCTCTTCCTCTTCTTCCTTCTTCCTTCTTCCTTCTTCCTTCTTCCTTCTTCCTTCTTCCTTCTTCCTTCTTCCTTCTTCCTTTTCCTCTTCTTCCTCATCTTGCTCTTCCTCCTCCTCCTCATTAAATAGAGAAGAACATTTTGAAATAGATAAAAATTGGATAAGAAAAATTTTTGAAGCAGATTATAATAAAGATAACAGAGATTGGTATTTTAAAGCATGTTTTGAAAAGGAAACAAAAGATTTTAGAACAAAATTTTATAATTATATGATTCAAAATGAAATAAATTTATATTTCTTTGATTGCTTTAAAGCTATAGTCAATAAAGTAATTTAGAATATCTGTTTAGTAATAAAGAAATATACCTACTAGAAAAGATAACTAATATATGGAAAACTATGAATAAAGAAATTATAGAATTTGAATATCCACCCATACAATGAATAAAATTACAACCTTCAATAAATTTAGAAATAGAAATTAGTCCATAAAGATATTAGAATAGAAGACAGACATATAGAAACAAAAGATATTAAGAAATTACATTCACAACTTAATTATTCTAATACAGTTTTAACTAGTATGACAAAACAATTAATTAGAATGAAAAATTTAACATCTTCATCCTCACAATATTATAAGGAAATCCCATATAACATAATATTTCTTCAGACATTTTACTCCACAATATTATTCATATTAGAATTACATTGAGGCTTGGAGTAATCTTCTGTTCTTCATTCTAGAAAAACATTCGTTGTTTATTTAGTTTAAGAGAGGTATATCATTAAAATTTCCAAAATGGTTCATCAAGTGGTTTAGGGATATCATCAAATTCGTTGTTTGGACCCTTACCATCTATATTTCTTCAAAAAGTAGCAAAAGTATATACCTATTTCTGGGCGAAAACTACATTTGTACTAGGATATAGGTTAATGTCTTTCGTTGCTTCTCAATCTATTACTTGGATATTAGCATGGGACTATGTCATAACCAATCCTTATGATGAAGTTGATATAAAAATGTTATCTAAAAAGTTACAAATAAAATAGTGGAAAGAGTTCAATAATCATTTGGTCAGCATCAGCAAGATACAAGACTAGCTAAAGCGTAATTCAGGAATAAAACAAGAATATCATCATCCCTTAAAGAATAATCTTCATTCTTATCCAATAAGAGAAAGATAATGACTACATTAGCTTCCACATCATCAAAAGAAGAGTTTGAAAAAACTATTGTAAAAGCTACTTCATTACAAGACTCTGCTAAAGACAACTCAGAAGTTGGGTCATCACATTCCAATACTTATCTCCAGAATGAAGATATGTATTATTAGATTAAAATCATAAATGAATCAAAGAATAGTAACACCACTCATGAAAGGAATCCAAGAATAGTGACAACACTCATGAACAATATCACCATTTATGTTTGTCTATCATTAAATTGTATTATTGAGTCGAAGAAGTCTATATAGTGACATCATTACCAAATATAGAAATAAAATAAATAAATAGTGGACCTCTACAGATTTAGTTACAGACCCTCATAGATATATCAGGAAAATAGAATACTTTAAATTAGTGATTAGATTATTAAGAAGAGCCTTAAGAAGAATAAGCCATTGTATAACTTAAAAATACATAGCCATAGCGTTATCATTCACGACCAAAGAATTGGTAGATGGTATTCCATGAGGATAAAAAATAGAAACCCTCATCCATCTAAAAATCATATGATACTCAGCAAAATTACTAAGAAGAAATTAGAAAAGTATAATTGTTAGAAGATAGAATCACTAATCCAGAAAAATATAGATTGATAGTATCATTTTATCATACGGCCATTAAAGTCATAGAAAGAGAATGAAATAAACTAAGCCATTGTATTGCTTAAGTGATAATTATTATTTTGTTAAACTTTGAGCCTTAGAACTTCATCACCTAGGGTAATAAGAATCTTTGTCGTTCTTATCACTTTTAGAGGTTTCTAGGGTAGCACCGAGAGGTGTTTATACGTTGGTCAACCTTTGTCCCGATAGTAAAGCCTGAGAGAGGTGGTAAATCTATTGGTCAGAGGTGGTCTTGTGGCATGGAAACCCGAGAAAGACTAAGAATGTCAAATTTTCCTAAAACTATAAGTGATTTAGGATTAAGGACCAAAGATAAACAAATAATGATTAGAACTCCGCAAGAAGAGGCTTCTTCTTCATCAAACACATAACATAATAAAGAAAAAGAATTACAAATAACAGAATAATGAAGTTTATAAACGATTAAATTTTGGTCCTTCAATCAAGATCAAGTACATATAGTAGAATATAGCTACCCAGGAATAAAAAATAATAAAATTATTAATATTCTAGAACAATCTTTATTAGATCAACATATAAAATATGGTTATAATTTTATTCATTTAGGATTAATATAAGTGTAGCAAAACCAAATTATAGATTAGAATTAAATAGTCCAATATTAATAATGTTAAGAGATATGACTTAAAAAATTTAATGATTCAATAATAGTCATATTAGAAAGTAATCTTCATGATGGTCCAACTTTTTTTATTGTTATCCTAGTTTTTCTATAAACATAAGAAATGATAAAACAAGTAACTCTATAAAATTATATGTTCAAACCCCAGAAGATATAGTAGATGAATTATTAGGTCCTATTCAAATTATTTATAGAATTTATTATAAGGTTAGGAAAATAGATTATAACTACAAAGCATTAAGATCTTCATCCAAAGATGAAACCATATTGGTAGAATCAAATCTTAGAAAATCATCAGTACAAACTCTAAAAAGATTAAGTCATGAAGAGGTAGTAAGAAGAGTTCTAGAGGAAAGGATATTAGAAAATATTAGAGAAGAACCAAATATAATACTCAGATAAGAGAAATAGTGCAAGATGGAACAAATATAAGACTAAGAATGAATACATCATCATCTTTAAAAGTAAGAGAACCACAAATAATTCATACAAGACAACCATCTAGACATTCAGTAGATAAATCCACTATAAATTTAGATTTAAGAGGATTAGATAATATTACTCCCGTAGTTAGCAAACTATTATATACAAAATCTGAAAAATCTGAATCTCCTCAATACTCGCCTACAATATCAAAAATATTAAGTACATTAAATAGAGAATAACCTTTTAAAATAGATAAAAGTTGGATAAGGAAAGATTTTGAAGCAGAATATAATAAAGATGGAAGAGATTGATATTTTAAGACTTATTCTAGAAAAGAAACAGAAGAATTTAGAATAGAATTTTATAATTACATGATAATTAATGAGATAAAATTATATTTCTTTGATTGGTTTAGAAATTATAGTCAAGAACATAATCTAGAATATCCATTTAATAATAAAGTAATATATCCATTAGAAAAAATAACTAACATATGGAAGACTATGAATATTATACAGTCTGAATATTCACCATCAGAAAGTATAAAATTACAACCCTTAACAGACTTAGAAATAGAAGCTAGTCCATACAAAGAAATTAAGATAGAAGACAAACAAGTAGAAATAAATTATATTAAAAATTTGTATTCACAAATTAATTATTCTAATATAGTTTTAGGAATTATGACAAAGCAATTAACTAGGATAGAAAACTCCACATCATCAAATCATAAGGAAATCCCTAGTGGCTCAATACCTGTAAAACCAATATACAGATTATTGAATGTCCCACAAAAAGAATTAGATGCTCTTAGATAAAAAAAGTGATACCAATATTAAAATAGAAGAATTAAAAAGGAAATTAGAAGAATTAAATAAAAAATCTATTAATACTTTAGAACTTAATAAAATAAAAACTTATCCAAAACTTAGAAATTATTAAAATAGACCTACCACTGCAGATGTACAATTCAAAAAAAGGGTGGAATTAGTTCAAAACTCTTTTTAGATGGATTAAGTGAACAAGCTATATTAGAATTAACTTGTCAAATGACAATGGCAACTACTTCCCATAAAACAAAAGGATGTAGCGACAAGTCTGCCACTATAGCCATAGTAAAAGGATTCACTAGTCAACTACAAGGCTGATGGGATAATTTGTGCACAGAACAAGATAAATGAGTAATAATTCATACTGTTAAAACTGAAACAAATCAAGAAGATCCAATATCAACATTAATTTATTCAATAATACAAAACTTTGTAAGAGATCCCAACATATTTAAAGAAAGATTAGCAAATCAATTAGAAAATTTATATTGTCCAACCATATCACATTATAGGTGGTATAAAGATACATTTTTATCAAAAGTAACTTTAACAGAAGATGGGTTCGCTGGATTTTGGAAGAAAAGATTCCTGGTCGACTTACTAAATTATTTGCAAAAAAAGTAAAATGAAATTTAGAACAACATTATGGTAAACTTATACAATATGATTCCTTTAACTTATGGCCAAATACATAATATAGTAATAGATACGGGAATACAAGTATGTACTGACTTCAAATTACAAAATAAACTTAGAAAAGAAAGTATGATAAATAAAAAAGAAATAGGAACACTCTATTATCAATATGGTATGGAACCTGTTAGAGCACCTAATGCTAAGAAAAAGAAAATAATTAAAAAACATAATAAAATAGAAAAGAAAATATATAGAAAACCATATACTAAAAAAATGTAAAAGTACCACAAAAAAATAAACCACATATAGAATTAAAGAAAGGTTAAAAAAAAGATGGAGAATTAAAGAAAAATTTATTAAATATTCTTATAAATTCAGAATAAGAAGATCTGGATAATACATCAGAAAAAAAAGAAGAGGGTGAACTAGAAGTAGAACAAATAGAATCAGATAATAGTATTGAATGTTCAAAAGAAAGTGAGGAAGATTATTATTTAGCCCCAGGATTGTGTAGTTGTGAAAATTATATTAATGGTAAAAATATCAATATGTTAAATAAAGAACAAACAAATGCTTTAATATCTATAATAGACAAATTAAAAGAATCACCATTAAAAGATGAACTTTTATCACAACTAAATAATTTAATCATAAAAAGTGAAGAAGTACGATAACATATAGAACCCATAAATATGAAAGATATTTGTAAGAGATTTAAATTCCTAATCAAAATATAACTATAAAAGATTTACAAGAAAAAATAAAAAATCTTAAACAAAAAATACAATTATTAAAAGAAAATGATATTTCATTAGAATATAGATTATTAGAATTAAAAGGAAAAGATATAATAAGAAGTCAAAATAGAACAGAGCTAGAAACAAAAACCTCTAATCTTGAGGGAAAAACATATAATAATAATTATATAAATTTATTAAGTTTAATTACAACTCATAAATGGCATACTCAAATAAAACGAGTAATAAAATTGTATACTGAAATAAAACGAGTAATAAAAAGAGAAATATTTAATACTATAGCCTTGATAGATTCACTAGCAAACATGAATTGTATACAAGAAGGATTAATACCAATTAAATATTATGAAAAAATATTAAAGAAAGTAAGTGCAAATGAATCTAAAATGAATATTCAATATAAGCTTTCTAATGGAAAAATATGTAAAGGTAAAATATGCTATAATACCTCCTTCGTATTAATAAAAAACATGAATACTTGTATGATATTTGGAACCCCATTTTTAACATTAGTATATCCTTTTCAGGTTACTGAAAAAGGATTAATAACAAATATCATGGGTAAAGAAATATGTTTTGAATTCATAAAACCTCTTAAAACTAGAGAGTTAAATCTATTAAAAGAATATTTAATATCACATATAGAGTGAAAAAGAAAACAAATAAATCTATTAAATAAAGAAATAAGATTTAAAAGAGTAGAAGAACAACTTCAAATCATAATATTCAAACCATAATAAAAGAATATGAAGAACAAATAGAAAAATAAATTTGTGAAACAAATCCTACTAGTTTTTGGCATAGGAAAAAATATATTGTTGCATTACCTTACACAGATAATTTTGATGAAAAACAAATACTCACTAAAGCTAGACCTATACTTATGATTCAAGAATGTTTATAATATTGTAAAAAAAATTCAAGAATATTTAGATAAAGGAGTAATAAAACCATCAAAATCATCCTAGAGTTCTTCAGGATTTTATGTTATGAACGCTTCGGAACTAGAGAGGAGAGCTCCAAGATTGGTTATAAATTATAAAAATTTAAATAAAGTGTTAAAATGGATTAGGTAACCATTACCTAATAAAATTGATTTAATAAAAAAATTCATAACGCTACAATATTTTCAAAATTTGATATGAAATCAGGATATTATCAAATATCACTAAAAGAAGAAGCTAAATAGAAAACTGCTTTCGTAGTACCCTTTGGACATTATGAATGGAATGTAATGCCCCAAGGATTAAAAAAATGCTCCTAGTGAGTTTCAAAACATTATGAATGCTATCTTTTATCCATATATGAAGTTCTCTATTGTATATTTGGATGATTTATTAATTTTTTCAAAAACCATAAATGAACATAAGCAACATTTAGATGAATTTATAAAAATAATAAAGAAAATGGATTAGTAGTTTTAGCAAAAAAAATAAAAATATTTCAAACAAAAATAATATTTTTAGGACATGACATATACGAAGGAACTATTATGCCAATACAAAGATCTTTAGAATTTGCAGATAAATTTCCAGATCAAATTATAGAGAAACAACAATTACAATGATTTCTACGATGTGTTATGTACACAACATACTTTATTCCAAATATTAGAATTATTTTTGCACCATTATCTTTAAGACTGAGAAAAAATCCACCACCATAGAGTGAAGATATGATATCAGCCATAAAACAAATTAAAACCCTAGTGAAAAAATTACCATGTTTAGGAATATTAGGTCGGTCAGCTTTCCTTATAGTAGAAACTGACGTCTTAGAATTAGGATATGGGAGAAATTTTAAAACAAAAAATTTCTCATGATTCAAAAGAACAAATCATCAGATATCATTCTGAAATTTGGCATGCATCACAACAAAAGTATTATACCATTAAAAAAGAAGTTATTTCAATAGTTTTATGTTTAAAAAAATTTCAAGACGATTTATTTAATAAAAAGTTTTTTATAACAACTAATTGTAAAGTTGTACCAAGTGTTTTAACAAAAGATGTTCAAAACTTGGTTTCAAAGCATATATTTTGTTTGATGGCAAGCATTACTATCATGTTTTGATTTTGACATAGAACATATAAAAGGTGAGAAAAATTGCCTTCCAGATTTTTTAACAAGAGAATTTTTACAAACATCATCATGAGTGGTAAAACAGTGTCAAAAGACTTTACAACCAATACTTCCAAATTAACCACTTTCCACAACCCTTCTACCATAAATCCTCAAACCACTATGCTTTCATAGAAAACTACATAAATAAACCAAAAATATTACCCATCATTACTTTAGAAAAATAATGGCTAAAAGAGACTCCAACTAAAACTGCCGAATCCATATTTCCTCCAGAATTCCATTATCCACCCATTAATACTACCAAAACCCATACCTTCTATTAATTCATATTAGTCGATACAGATTCCGTTGAAATATCACATACCTCAGATTCCAATGGCCACATAATGTATTAAAAAATAAAGATATTACAGGTTACAACTCCGCAAGAATGGAATAAACCATTACATGGAAAAAGATCATTTTCCATAAGTTTCAATCCTCAACATTATTCATATTATGATTATATAGATGCTTGAAGTCACATATTATATTTTATTCCAGAAAAACATTCATGGTTTATATGGTTCAAAAAGGGAATTCCATTAAAGTTTCCAAAATGGTTCATAAAATGGTTCGTAGACTTTGGACCGCTGCCTTCGATATTTTCCATAGAAATTAATGAGGTATGCACATATTTTCGGGAACATTCAACATTTGTACTAGGATATAGACTTATATCATTTGTAGCTTCTTAATGCATTACTTGGATTGTGGCATGGGATTATGCAATAACCCAGCCATATGTAGGAGTAGAGATAAAATCATTATAAAAAAGAATTAGAATCAAATGGCAGAAAAATTCAATACCAAATTAGTACAAAAAGATAAGATAAAAGAATGGTTACGGATCAGTCAAGCACAAATTAAAGAAAGTCCACAAAGGATGAATGAAGAATCATTATTCTTATTAGAAAAACAAAGAGTAATGGCAGCCTTGCATCTGCTAGCTGAAAAGAGGAGTTTGAAAGGACATTACAAAATGTAACTCTATACATGGATCTAATGAAGACAGTTCAGAAGCTGAATCATCACCATCTAGCCCACATCCTCATTTAGACGATTTGTAAGCAAAGAACCTCATAGATAAGACATAAAGCTTCTTATACTTATAAGAGAAATAAAGTTTGTCTTCCACAAACTCCATTATGAAGATAAAGTTTTCAAAAAAGTAATTATTAAGCTAGATATTTCTATATGTAATTATTAAAGTGTTAATAGTGTATTTTGTCTTTTTGTTAAGTAGTTTTCTATACAAGGGACCCTTCAAGAGTAGTGAAGGCAAAACTTGGTAGAGTTTGCTTTTAAGAGTGCCTTGTAATGTGTTTTGTTCTCTTGTTCCAATAAAAGCCTTTGAGTGATGTTTTTCAAGATTTGCTCCTTCTTTGTAAGTCTTCACTACTCCTCTTTTCATTATTACAAAGAAGGAGCAAATCTTGAATAAAATCATCCAAAAGCTTTTATTGAAAAAAGAGAACAATACACATTACAAGACACTCTTAGAAGCAAACTATACCAAGCCCTGCCTTCACTACTCTTGAAGGGTCCCTTATATAGAAAACCACTTGAAGAGTCCCTTATACAGAAAACCACTTAATTAGAAGACAAAAAACACTATTCACACTTTAATAATCACATATAGAAATATCTAGCTTAATAATTACATTTTTGAAAACTTTATCTTCACAATGGAGTTTGTGGAAGACAAACTTTATTTCTCTTCAAACTTTGAGATGCTTTATGTGTTATCCATCTTTATGAGATTCTTTGCTTACAAATCGTCCAAATGAGGATATGGGCTAGATGGTGATGATTCAGCTTCTGAATTGTCTTCATTAGATCCGTGTATGGAGGTTTTTATTTGTAACGTCCTTTCAAACTCCTCTTTTGAGCTGGCAGATGCAAGGGCTACCATTACTTTCTGCTTTTCTGATAAGAATAATGATTCTTCATTCATCCTTTGTGGAATTTCTTCAGTTTGTGCTTGACTGATCCGTAACCATTCTTTTATATAATCTTTTTGTACTAATTTGGTATTCAATTTTTTCCACTATTTAATTCTAATTCTTTTTTATAATGATTTTATCTCTACTCCTTCATATGGTCGGGTTATTGCATAATCCCATGCCACAATTCAATTAATGCATCCTAGTACAAATGTTGAACGTTCCCGAAAATATGTGTATACCTAATTAATTTATGTGGGAAATATTGAAGGCAGCGGTCCGAAGTCTACGAACCATTTTATGAACTATTTTGGAATTAATGGAATTCCTTTTTTGAACCATATAAACCATGAATGTTTTCCTAGAATAAAATATAATATGTGACTCCAAGCATTTATATAATCATAATATAAATAATGTTTAGGATTGAAAATTATGAAAAATGATCTTTTTCCATGTAATGGTTTATTCCATTCTTGTGGAGTTATAACTTGTAATGTCTTTATTTTTTATTACATTATGTGGTCATTGGAATCTGGAGTATGTGATATTTTAGCAAATCTGTATAGACTAATATGAATTCATAGAAGGTACGGGTTTTGGTAGTATCAATGGGTGGATAATGGAATTCTGGAAGAAATATGGATTCTGTAGTTTTGGTTGGAGTCTCTTTTATCCATTATTTTTCTAAAGTAATGATAGGTAATATTTTTGGTTTATTTATGTAGTTTTCTATGAAGGCAGAGTGGTTTGAGGATTTATGGTAAAAGGGTTGTGGAAAGTGGTTAATTTGGAAGTATTGGTTGTAAAGTCTTTTGACACTGTTTTACCCTCATGATGATGTTTGGAAAAATTCTCTTGTTAAAAAATCCGGAAGGCAATTTTTCTCACCTTTTATATGTTCTATGTCAAAATCAAAACATGATAGTAATGCTTGCCATCGAACAAAATATATGCTTTGAAACCAAGTTTTGAACATCCTTTGTTAAAACACTTTGTGCAGCTTTACAATTAGTTCTTTTTAACAACTTTTTATTAAATAAATCATCTTGAAATTTCTGTAAACATAAAACTATTGAAAGAACTTTTTTAATGGTAGAATACTTTTGCTGTTATGCATGCCAGATTCGAAAATGATATCTGACAATTTGTTCTTTTGAATCATGAGAAATTTTTTGTTTTATAATCTCCCGTATCCTAATTTTGAGGCGTCAATTTCGACTATAAGGAAAGCTGACCGGTCTGACATTCCTAAACATGGTAATTTTTTCACTAAGGTTTTAATTATTTTTATGACTGATGTCATATCTTCACTCCATGGTGGTGGATTTTTTCTTAGTCTTGAAAATAATGGTACACAAATAATTCTAATATTTGTAATAAAGTATGCTTTGTAATTAACACATCCTAAAAATCGTTGTAATTGTTGTTTCTCTTTAATTTCATCTGGAAATTTATCTGCAAATTTTAAAGATCTTTGTATTGGCGTAATAGTTCCATCGTATATGTCATATCCTAAAAATCTTATTGTTTGAAATATTTTTATCTTTTTTTGCTGATACTACTAATCCATTTTCTTTTATTATTTTTATAAATTCACCTAAATGTTGTTTATGTTCATTTATGGTTTTTGAAAAAATTAATAAATCATCCAAATATATAATAGTGAACTCCATATATGGATAAAATATATCATTCATAATATCCAAAGGGCACTACAAAAGCAGTTTTGTATTTATCTTCTTCTTTTACTGATATTTAATAATATCTTGATTTTATATCAAATTTTAAAAATATTGTAGCATCATTAATGCTTTTTTAATAAATGGTAATTGTTACCTAATTCATTTTAATACTTTATTTAAAGGTTTATAATTTATAACCAATCTTAGAGCTCCCCTCTCTAGTTTCAAAGGTTTCATAACATAAAATTTTGAACAACTTCAGGGTGATTTTGATGGTCTTATTAACCCTTTATCTAAATATTCCTGAATTTCTTTATTATAATATTATAAATATTCTTCATTCATCAGTATAGGTCTAGCTTTAGTGGGTATTTGTTTTTCACCAAAATTATCTATGTAAGGTAATGCAACAATATATTTTTTCCTATACCAAAAAGCAATAGGATTTGTTTCACAAATTTCTTTTTTTATTTTTTTCATATTCATTAATTATGGTTTGAATATTATGATTTTAAGTTATTCTTCTACTCTTTTAAATCTTATTTATTTATTTATTTAATAGAATTATTTGTTTTCTTTTTTTCTTTATATGTGATATTGAAGATTCTTTTAATAGATTTAACTCTCTAGTTCTAGGAGGTTTTATGAATTCAAAACATATTTCTTTACCTATAGTATTTGTTATTAATCCTTTTTCAATAACCTCAAAAAGATATAATAATGTTAAAAATGGAGTTCCTAATATTATACAAGTGCTCATGTTTTTTTATTAATATGAAGGAAGTACTATAGCATATTTTACCTTTACAAATTTTTGCTTTAGAAAGCTTATATTGAATATTCATTTTAAATCCATTTGCACTTGTTACTTTCGCTAATGTTTCCTCCCTCTATAAAACTAAGATTACCAACTTTTTCTTCTTTCTAATATTGCTATTATTGAATCATTAAATTTTTTAAGTCTTATGTCTCTTAATATTATTAATATTGGATTGTTTACTCCTACCTTGTATTTTGGTTTGGCTACAATTTGTATTAATCCTAATTTTCTCCTTCTCTTTCTCCTTCTTCTCCTTCACCTTCTCCTTCTCAGAAGATATATTAGGGGACGTTTGGCTAGTGTTGTTTTATGTGTTTATTACATTCTGCACTATATTCTACTGCGTTTATTCCTGCTATGAGTATATAAGATAAAATTTTAAGTACCTTTATCATGAGTAAAACTGGACTGGTGAGGAGCGTTGGTTAGTCGGTAAGGATGTTCCCGGTAATAAGTCCTAGAGTAAGGCAGTGAATCCGTTGGTAAGCCTGGTGGTCCGGATCCAAGACCCAAACCTAGTTTAGTCATGTCTAGGTTACTTAAAATGTTATCAAAAGGAAAAGAAAAGGTTGAAGACCTAGGAGAATCTAGTGAAGAAATTAATAATCACATAATACACTACGAGTTAAGAATTCCCGAAATAGAATCTCAGCTTAATAAATGGACCCTACCTAAATTATAAATTTCTTCCCTTTATAAAACTAAAATGACTGACATTTTCAAAGGAGAATATGTCATTAAATTAGTTGAAAAAGAAATAGATATAAAATAGACTTAAGAATCCATTCCCTTAATCTCGCGACAACTCATTGCCGAACATATAAAAGATTATAAGTATGTACATATTGGATCAATCCAGATTGCCATAAAACCATTGTTTAGGCAGGGAATTGATACCCCTCTTTTTGCAGTTCTAAGAGATAACAGGCCTAAACAACTAAACGATAAGATTTTGGCTATTTTTGAAACAAACCTCCATGAGGCACCCGTTTACATAAATAACTACCCAAATTACTCGTTATCCCTTAAAAGTTTTCATGAAACTCAATACAATGTCTTTTTCGATATTAAAATGAAAGACGAAAACTGGAATCCCAGGGCAATTCCAATAACAATAATATATCATCTTTATTATAAAGTAATGAAAACCCAATTGGCCCCTCAGGCTTTATTAATATCTCTAAAGGAAGAAACCACCATTTTACTAGTAAATCCAGAAAAGGTTAATGCCTCAGTTCCCAGAAAACTAAGGCATGATGAAATAACAAGTGGATTAAAATGGAGGTTGGAAGATATTATCTCCCTAACTCCTCCAACTCTAAACGAAGTGGATACCATAACAGAATATAAATCGGGAGCAGTAGAAATTACTTTTGCTCCATTAAGAGAAAACCTAAGAAGAGTACGTTCTGTGGCAAGCTATTTTACAAATTTTTGTGCTAATTACATTTATGAACAATTTACTAAATCAGTTTTAATTTTACAGATTGCTTTACCAGTTTCCATTTTTTTTACTGTATCAGTTTTTAGTTTTTCATTTATTGTATCAGGTTCACATGACTATTAACTGTTTCTGGATCAGTTTTTAAAATCTGATTAATAACAATGTTAAAACTGACTGGATATTGATATTTGATTAAATTCTAAATTCTAGATGCATGTGAAACTGTGTTGGAGTTACAATGCAACTGAAGTGAAGCTGTGTAACTGAAAGAATGCAAACAGAACCAAGCACAGTGGAACTCAACTAGTTGAAGGGATGAATAAGACAAAGCAACTCAATACTCATGTTTAGCATGTGAACAGAGAGACGGCTCAAGATGCCACATGGCATTGCAACAGCAGAGAGTCAACTAGTCAAAAAGTTGCTTTTGAGATTTTCTGCAGCTAAGTATAACCTGCTCTGAATTGATTACTTGTAGAATCTCAACAAGTTGTAAAAGCTGTTTTGCATTTTTGAATTATTAATCAATTTGTTATTTTCTATAGAATTATTCTTTCATTAAGTAGAGGGTTGAGCATGCATTCACTCGCACACTACCTCACTGTCTTTGCTCTATTCGTTCTGTGTGCAAAGTTTAATTTTCCTGCAACCCACTCTTCCACCGAAAATGGCTTCTTCGTCTAACCCATGAAAAAGAACCAAAAGGGCTATGGTTAAACATGCTGGATCAGACAGTGACAACAATGAACCTGACTACCTTGATAGGTGGTTTGTTGGAAACCAGAAGAGCATTGAAGAGTATTACAAACTGTACAACAAGAAGATGATCATAGCTCCCAAAGTGTTGAGTCTTGAGTGGCTCAAGGAGGAGAAACTTGATGAGGTCCGTGACATGCTCAAGTTTCAAAAGCTGGACAGGTTCTTGAAGATGACTAGGAACACTTACCCAGATTTGGTTAAGGTTTTCCTGACCAACATGTGGTATGATGAGGAGAATCTGTACTCACAAGTGAAAGGCATTAACATAACAATCAATGAGGAAGTTTGGCTTAGTGTCACTGGCTGAGAAATGATGGAGCTACTGTTAGTAGAGGGAACACATCAGAACTGGGGAACTTGAACAAAGTTCAGTTTTACAAATCATGCTTGAGGAATCAAGAGTCTGCCCCAAGGACATTCAATGTAGGAGGACTTGCTGCTACACCGAGAATTCTGGCATATATTGTGATCTGGGTGCTGATCCCCCGTGGTTTCAATCATGCAACATTGACTGAGGAGGATCTTATACTCATGTACTGCCTCATGAATAAGATCAAAGTCAACTGGGTTAATGTGATTCGTGAGCATCTATTCAAAGTAGGGAAGAAACTGGAATATCGCATACCATATGTGATACTGTTGTCGCAGTTTATTGAATATTTTTAAATAGATGTAGAAAGTTAAGTTGTTGAAGAAATCAAGGCACTGAACTAGATTACCACTACAAATCTCACCAAGATTGGACTGAAAAAGATGAAGAATAAGAAATGGATTTGCAAAGCTGATGAAGAATCAGTTGATGAAGAAGAAGAAGAAGAAGAAGAAGAAGAAGAAGAAGAAGAGAAATCCAGTGATGATGATGAGGATGATGAAGATGAGGATAAAAATTTTGATCAAGCTGAATCAGAACCAGAAACACATGCTGCTCCTAGTCAAGACTCCTTCTCCAGATTCAAACAACTCATGATGACACAATTCAATCAATTGGAAGACCAGAATCGTAGTCATCACCGGTATTGTGAAATGCAGTTCCAGTTTATTGAAACGAAAGTTGAAGATATTCAGTCCAAGATGGGGACTTTGTTTCCCGACCATTTGATGAAGTCAATGGGGGAGAATTAGGTGTGTTGTGATTAGGAAGTGTTGTGGTTGTGGTCTAGGAGTCTAGGTTGATGTTCAGTTTACTGCTTGCTTACTGTTTGTGATATTTTCTGTTGTTGCTATTTGTTGTTTCATGTTTTCTATTACTGCTACTACTCTGATTTGTTGGTTTATCCAGCCCAATCCAAATTTTAGTTTGTTATGCTTAATCTGTTGGGTGCACGAATTGTACTAATCAAAGTTTATCATATGTACTCGTGTTTAATATCAATGAAAGTTGTTATCCTTTGTGTTACTGTTTTTCTTCACTATGTTCTGTGAAGCATTATTAACAGGATATCGAATTATGGGGGAGCTTTGTGAAAGCCAGTAGACTGATTGAAAGAAGAACAAACATGCATTTCAACTCAACACACCATTGTTTGTCTTTATCAAATTGGGGGAGATTGTTAGTACAAGTGGGCTGCTGTGATGATTTGATGAAGTCAACCAAGTGAAGAAGTTCAAGACCATATGATTATATGTGGAATGCATGAAGATTTCATAAAGATTGAAGAGCTTGGTCTAAAACCTAGGAGTGTGTGTTGTGTGGTAAGTTTGAGTTCAAATCACTTAATCAAGGATAAGGTCTATAAGTATTTTCTGAATTAACAAAGGATTTAAGAAATCACTAAAATCAGAAATTACATTTTGATTAACTGTTTTAACTAACTCGAGAAAAGCAATCTACTATTTGCCAAAACAATCGATTGAAATTTTAAGACAGTTGTCTATAAATATTTGGCGCGGTTTTTGAAAACATAATTGGAAATCATTCTAAACATTTTCTGAGCAAGAACATTTGAGTTTTCAAAGAGAAGCGTCTTTGTGTCTAGTGATCAAGATCAATCAACGTTTTCATCAAGAATTATTTTCTCGAACTACTACTGGAGCTTTGAAGTTGACTGAGACAGTTTCTTCACTGATTTGATCATCAGACTAAGCCTTCTATACCTTTTATTTATTACTTTTGTAATTTGTTGTATGGAAGTGCTTGTATTGCTGAGACTGTGATAATTCTTTCACTGTATTGAAGGTTATTCTATTGTGAGTTACTTGGGTTGGTAATTCTGTCTGTACAGTGGGTTCTGTACAGGTTGTAACTTGCTGAGGGGATCAGCAAGGGGTTTTTTGGAATATACAGTAGAGTCTGTATAGTTCTGGGTTTTGCTGTAGGTTCAGCAGATTGTTTGCTGCAGGGAGCAGTGTTTACTTGCGAGGAGCAAGTTGTTGTTTTCTGTAAACTGATCTAGTTTGATCTTTTTATAGTGGAAATCCTTACTGTGGAGTAAGGGACTGGACGTAGCCCTTGTGGAAGGATGAACCAGGATAAATCTACTGTGTCTTGAATTTCTCTAGCTCTCTCTTGACTGTTCTTGTTAAATCTTGTTGTGTTTCTTGAATTTTCATAATCTACTGAATCTTGCTAATCGAATAATATCATCAACTTTCTGAAAACTTTTAATAACTTCTGAAAACATATAATCTGATTAAACACAGTCTACTCTTAACAAGTTTTGAATCTGTTAATAATCAATATATGAATTTTCTGTAAACCTACTATGTTCGCAACTGACTGGGTTAACTGTTCATCAGTGTGTTTTCCAGAAAACTTAATCTTTCACAGTTGTTGATTAAAGATTGTTTTCATACACTTAACATAGTTTGTATTGTTTGACAAAAATTTCTTTAATCTGTAAATCATTATAAACCTGAAGTTGATCTACTTCTTTGATTTCTTGATTCAACTTTTCAAGAACTGCTTTTACAGTATACTGTGCTTTCAAGAACTGTTTTCTATTTTCAGTTTACTATATTTGGTTGATTGATATTGAGCTGAAACTGTTTTTGAACCTTTGTTGTTTAATTTACATATTTTCTTGAATAGTTTTCAATAAAAATTATTCATTCTCCAAACAGTTTGCGAAAAGTTTTCAAGTGTTCAATTCACCTTCCTTCTTGAACTTGGTCAAAACATATTTTACAAATACTTTCCATCCTTTGCAAAAAAAAATTTGAAATTTCAATTGACCCTCCTCTTGAACTCGGCCTAAACTAGTTTTCCATATAGTTCACTCCATCAAACACTGTAGGCCTATTGATTGAGGCTCCCTCAGTAAACAAAAGTTTTTTTTTCATCCATAAGATCAAAATATGAAAATTTTGCAAGAACCATCTCTTAATACCAATTGAAAAGAATTTAGGCTAAGTTCAAGAGGGGGTGAAGTGGACTATACAAAATTTTCCTAAAAATGAGTTTCTAAGAATGAAATTCTTCAACTAAATCAATTTATTGTAGTATTGGTTGTCAAACAGTAGACAAATAATCAATTGAAATTCGCAAATGATCAGATATAATTTCTGTTTAGAAATCCTGACAAAAAATTAATTAGTTTAATTCTTGCAACAATGAATTTTATTTTTCACGGAGAATCAGAACAACAAAAAACTGATTAGTTTTCACAAACAATGTATTAAATTTTTAGTAGATCTCAAACAAAAAGGATGCAAAATACCAATCAGTTAAACAATATATTTGAAGATAGAACCAAGATTTTATGAGAAATACACAACAATATAGTTAATCTCAGCTTTTACAAATTACCAATTTCACAAAAACACAGTCAATTAAATTTCTAATTTAGTTAAGTTAAATTTCATTGTAAGAACAAATTATGTAGAATTAAAATCAATGCAAAAGCCAAGATCAGAGAGACAAAATGTAATATTTTTATACTGGTGGACTCTTTCTCAAGAGCTATATCTAGTTTCCTTTTAAAATTTACAAATATTCCACTAATAAACACAATGTACAATACATAGTATAAAAAGATACAAATCTTACACCCTACAATATTCAACAACAACTCGTGCAGCATCCTACTACACATCTATAATTAAAAACCCTATCTAATTGTGGACTAAAATCCAATACAATCAATGGTAATTGTAAAAATACAACTCAAACTGCAACTCGAATGAAACAAAAGGGTTTAAAATGTTGCAGAAAACTTCCTTAACTTAAGAAACAACTATATCACACTACATGAATATTACATGTCAGAGAAAAATGCTCCAAGAACTATTTTCTTTTATTCTTGATAAAAACTTTCACAAGCTTTTAATGAGTTGTGTGTATTCGAAAATATGTACTCTCTTTAAAATATGATATCTCAAAAGTGAGTATTCTTCTTCCTATTTTCAAAGTTCTTAAATCAGTTATTTATAATAACTATACTTTAGTAAAAACAACCGATTAAAAACACATAAGATTCGATTTAGTTTACTAAAAGAATTTTCAACTGATTAAATTTCAAAAGCAGTTCTTTGAAAACATTAGTAAAATTTTATCAAAACTGATTCAGTTTATTTATTAAGGTTCTTAAAACAATTTTCACTTATTATAATAATACCTGCAAGTGAATCAACAACAACACACACACCCAAAAACACACATATTTAAAAGGATTGCCCTTCTTTCTAATGGAAGAGTTGCTTTCATATGCAAGTGCCAAGTGTTGTCTTCATTTTCTTGGAGATATGCAAAAGATGAAACATGGAAGTGCAACAGAAAGAGTTTGATTTAGAGAAATTTGAAGTGTTTGAGATGGATTTTGGAATTAGTTTTAAATATGAAATTGGACCACCACACTAGGAGGAAGTAAGAGAAGAGTCTTGAAGATGATTAATCTTTGGAGAGATCAAGAACAAGTAGTAGATACCGAAAACTTATTTTGGCAGCATAACAATTCTCATTTGTAAGTTGAATTTTGATGTACAGGAGCCTCTTATTTATAGGCTAAAATATGACTAACCTTAAGTTAACCCTAACTTATAAGACAAGCTTCTTAAAACTTTCCAATTAAGTGATGACAAATGGCGAGCTAAGAGTTGAGAGAATCCTTTCCATAAGTAGCGTGACATGTGGCAATGACACATGGGAAGCATGACAAGGCACCACCTAGCCCTAAGTATGAAGTGCCACTTTCTCTCTCTTAGGTTTAGGTGCTACATTCTCTCTCTTAGGGTTAGGTACCACATTCTCTCTCTTAGAATTAGGTGCCACATTCTCTCTCTTAGAATTAGGTTTACTTTGGCCCAAATACAAGGTTCAAATTTTAGAATTCTTACACTACTTGATCCATAATACAAGACCCAAAAAATCCTATTCTACTATTTACAACTTTTACAAGACAAGAAAAAAAAAAAAAAAAAGAAAGAACTTCATCTTCCTCTTCTATTCTTTTTGGCCATTGCATAAATTATTGATTCAATTTGTTCTTTCAAATATGGTCCTCCATTATTTTCCTTCGAATTTTTGAATTCATCATCAATAATTGAATCAAAATTTAAATTTAAGAGACGTAATAAAAAAGGAAAATATATGATAAGTAAGTCACACTACTAGTTAGAAAAAAATATAACATTTTATGTTTCTAATAAAAATAATTTCCATACAAAAAACACGTTAAAAAATAAAAACAGGTAAGAACTTAAATAAGAAGATTAGATATAACTACTCAAATTCTTATATAGTAGAAATTTCTTCATAAATAAATAAAAAATGACAAGGAAGAGTAAAAGTTGTTATATAAGAAATAATCTGTTATAAAACTAATAATTGGAAAAGGACCTTGATAGGTTTTTTAAGTGAGTTTGTAGTTTCAATTCTGATAGATTTTATCTTTACTACTATAACTTTAAGAAAATGATTTTGCTTGATTTTGGTCATATAGTTTCAACACTAACATTGAAATATGTGTATAAATGTTATTATGAATTTACTTATATTTATTTCGTCTACTAAAATTGTTTAAAGTGTTGTTTATGTAAAATTTAAAAAAAAATGTATCTTCATAAAACAATTATTTAATAAACGTGGCTCAAACTCAAAAGGAACAAAGATATAGTCATGCTTTAAACCATTCTTAAAGTAGAACACAAAATTGTCTGTGTTTGTCATAATTTTAACCAAAGATTTTTAAATTATTGTATTTCTATAAACCTTTTCCTTATAAATGGTTACACCCAAGGACAAGTAAAAATTTTAAGTTATTGAAAAACCAAATAATTCAAATAGGAGATACTTTAGTTATTCCTCAAGCAAAACATATAAATCTAAATAAAAATGTTGATCTTTCGTTGAATCATACTCGTAATTATATGAATAAAAAAATTCAAGGTAATGATCCCTTCTTGTATTGAGGGTATGATGCTAACTAAATATTGTGACAAATGAAAAATAATACAATGATTCGATGATACATCAATTTTGAATAAGAAAATATAACATATAATTATAATACACAAAATCGTCAAACAAATAAATCATGATTTAGAATAACTTTCACATAAACATTTGAATTAGGATATTACACTTAACTGTTGTTTATACCACATTTTTCAAAGTTTTGTTCTGAAAATTGAGTTATCTATGGATTGTAAGATCCCTATTGATATTTTCTTTTAATATTTTCAAAATAATATATCTATATTATTATGATACGGAGATAATTTTATGATAATTACAGATCAACATAATTATTATAATAATTTAGTAATAAAATATTAATGATTAAAAGAAATTAGTAATGAAGACAAAAAGTTTAACATACAAGTGATAGTAATTACTATAATTTTTTAATAATAACAATTAATTTATCATTATTATCTTATATTTTATTATTATAAATTCTTAATAATAACAACTAATTTATCATTATTTTCTGATATATTTATATTTATAATGAGCTACTATTATCATTACTAAGTAAATTATTAGTGACAATATTGTTTTTGTCAAACAAATAGTAGGTACAGTGACATTCATATATTTCAAAAGTATAATAGTAATTAGAATATTAATGATTAATTGTCACGCGATAAATTTGTAATTTTAGTGATGAATATTTTATCACAAAAATCAATTATAACACTTAATATTTCATTTTAGGTTCTGATAAAAAAAATTATAAAATATATTTTAAAAAAATAAAAACACTTAGATTAGTTAGAACGTAAAAACTTAAATAAGAAGATAAGATAACTATTCTTCGTATATAAAAGATTTTTTCATAAATAAAAAAAAGAATCTTTTTAATCAGGAAGAGTAAAAGCGGGTATATCAGCGATATTATTATAAAATTAATATTTAACTGTCAAGCAAATCAAGAGAAAAATAATTTATTTTTTTCAAAATAGAACATTACAAATGAAAAATAATAAAAATAATAAGTGATATGTTTTTTACTTCCTTTTTTTTTTTTCTTTCTTAAAAAATGAAATAGGACATGAACAGGGGAGAAATGATAAGAAGTAATTGATTCGTGTTTCCTTATCTATTAAGAAAATGAATTCAACACATGAGAAGAGAGAATAAAAAATATAAGAATTTTCATATCTTAATCATTTCATTAGTTTGTATTCTTTATTATATTTTTATGTGTTAATATTATAATATGTGCTATAAAATAAATTATAAATCTTTCTAATTTAATTCTAATCTATAAAATTCTAGAAATTTTGGAGGGGAGGTTCAATATCCCCATTCCTATAATCATTCCGATTGAGATAAAACATAAATTTCATACAAATTGAATATTAAGGATGAAAATATAATGTGAATTTTTATATTTAACACAAGGATAGATCCCACACTCTGCTGTCCATTGTCATTGTGATCCTAAGTTATATAAAAATGAACAAGTTGAGATATGGATAGATAACAAAGATCCACGAATATATTATTTAATTAGTATTGGCCATGGTTAATTAATATAGACATTTCTGGTATTTTTCCCCTTCATATTTTCCAAAGTAATAGCAGAGCTAATAATTTATCATGTATTGAAAAAAAAAATCATTTGGTATCTCTATTCTCAAATTTCTCAATAATTTTTATATTACTAAAATATTTTAGTACTTACAGGCTTTGATATGTGATAGGTACTTGTATAGATTTTTTTATGTTTAAGTAAAGTTAATAAGAAATTTTTTTTTAAGTTGAATGTTTATAAAACCTAGTTTAACAAAAAATAAAATAAAATTCAGTGGTATTTGATTTTAGTCAAAAGTTATAAAAGTTATTTATTAAATTCATCGAACTCTATTTTCTAATCCATTGTGTTCACTTCAGCCACATCTATTCTATTGAATTTATCTTAATATGTAGGCTTCAAATAATTAAAACAATCATTTAAACTTTTATAAAACGTGCACACTTAAAAGTAAACGATAGTATATTTTATACGTTAGCAACGGTAATGTCTAAAAAAATCACAAAGAAACTTCATCACGCAAGTGCGATTAGATCAAAATCACGGGACTTAATATATATCCGTTATTTTATTACATGGATGCTTGATACAAGGAGTTTAAGTAAATTATATATAAGTTTGGGTAAAATAAAAATAAATAATTTTTCAAATATTTATTTATGTATTTTAAATTCGATAACTTGTTTATTGAAAAATAAAAATCATTTATTTTTAAATTAAATAGATTAGACAAATATATGAAAAGATGATATTCCATTATTTATTTTAAATAAAATCATATGTTAAAAGACAAGTACAAAAAAAAAAAAAATTCTATAATGCACACTATACAATACCATTTAATCATGATATCATCTTCCAAAGTTTAAGCACATATTATATGACTACTCATCTTCCTATTTTAAAAGAATTCAAATGATCACCAAATTTTTTTATGACACGTCCACGCAATTTTCGGATCATACCACAAGCCAAAGGAATATTCCTCTTATATCCTTTACTATCCCACTCAGATGGTAGATGGACGTAGACTTCTGCCAGATTATAATAATATTCATGCATTTCATTTGAAAATACAAAAAATCACGTCCTCGAACGCCCTTCTTGACCTATCCTAAATCAAGTTTCCCAATATGATTTAGAAAAATGTTAGAAATTTCTTGTTGATTAAACAACATTTAAAGCCCATTTTATAATCTAAAACTATTCTAAAAAAAAATTTGTAGACCTATCTTTGAACCTATATTACTATTGAATGTTGTTTTATTTTTATGCTATTTTATATGATGAAGTACATTGGATGTTTTGATGTGATAAGTAATGTAAACATCATCTTTATCAACTAATTATTTAATAATTGGTTAAATTTAAAAGTTGATTTTCGAATTAAAATTTAAAAAGCTATTATTTTAAAAAGAAAAAGTAACTATTTTTTTATATTATTTTAATTTATTTTTATGTAATTATATATAAATGCTGTTTTTCCTCTTTTTATTTCTTTTTCTCAATTATGTTGAATGTCAATATTAAGAAAAATTATTATATGTACACACCTCAATCTTTTTATATCTATAAAATACTTAATAAAATAAGAACAATTTTACTTTTATTCATGATTCATTTCAAATCATGTTATATTTTAAAATAAAAATTGTCATATCATTAGTGTTTGATGGGAGTTTAATAAAAAAAGACTAGGTATTTAGTTCAAAAATGGTGTGTTCATGCACATCCTACCATTAATATTCTATTTGTACACATGACATATGACTGGAAAGAAAAATTATATCTTGATAACGAAGTAGTATTTGACAACAAGTGAGAAATATTTTTTAATAATAGAATTACATGATAACGAGTTTTGAGTGATGAGAAAGCATCATAATATTAGTTTTTTCAATTAAAAAATTACAATTATAAAATTGTGTTAGACATTAATATATTAGCATCAAATTGGAAAACACAAGTCATCCCGTGGAAGCGTGTATATATATACAAGTATATTAGAAAAGCAGGCTAAGTTGGATATTTGCATAGTTTTGAATAGTAGAGAAGAATGGGTTGTTATAGAGTAGTTCAGCTAGTGGCCATAGTCTCATTCCTGCTTTTGGTTCCAAAAACCCATGCCTGGGGAGATGAAGGACATGCCATTGTTTGTAAGATTGCTCAGGTGCATGTCCTTATCTAGCTTTTTGTTTTAACTAACCTCACAAGTTAGGTTAGTTGTTATGGTTGAACTTGTTAGTTATTGTTGTCGAACATGTGTGACTCAAATTCAGGTTCCTTTCTTATTATGTTTGATTTGATTTTGTGCAGGATCGGTTGAGCCCTGCAGCTGCAGCAGCTGTGAAGAAACTGTTGCCAAAATCTGCCAACAATGACTTGTCAAGCAAGTGTTCATGGGCTGATAGTTTGAGGGTGGTGTTTCCTTGGTCCTCAGCTTTGCACTTTGCAGATACTCCTGACAACGTTTGCAACTACAAGGACAAAAGTAAGTTCCTTATTCTTCTCTCAACTCATCTTCTCACTCTTTCTATCCACAGCAATATCAGAAGGTTGTAAAAATTCACATACATGTTAATGAATTCGATGTGGTACTAACCTGGTGCTGAACATTCAGGGGATTGTGTAGACCACAAAAATGACATTAAAGGGCGATGTGTTGTATCAGCGATTACCAATTACACAAACCAGCTTCTGGAGTATGGCAGTGAGACAAAATCTAGATGTAAATGTCAAACTAATGTTGTATATATATATCCATATGATTTTCGACCACGCTAACAATTTTCTTTTGTGGTAACATCTATCAGATAATCTCACTCAATCCCTTCTATTCCTTTCACATTTTATTGGAGACGTCCATCAGGTATATATCTATCTATCAATCTCTCTCTCTCTGTCTATATATATATATATATATATTCAAGTAATCAGATCACCCATATCCTATGGTGGCATCTGAAGTTTCAATCCATGACACAATAACGAAAAAAAGAGAGAAAAAATTAATCAAGTTTTGTGTAGGAAAGTTAATTTTATTATATAAGGATTTGTTTGACAACACTCCTTGATAAGGTAGTTGATAGTTGATCAACTAACTTTAAGTATTAGTCAATAAGGTTTTAATTCATAAGTTTCATACTGAAAAGCTATTTTAGTAAATTAGAATTGCTTGTAAGTGCTAAACTATATAGAAAATGTAAAATCAGATAAGTTTTATTATATAAATCATACTTGTATTATTTTTTTGAAAAAATATATTAGTACGAAATTATAATTATATATGTTTTTTTAAATATTTAAATTCTTAATTAAACTTTTCATTAGATTTATTATTTAAAAGTTTTATAATTTTTTAATTCTAATAAGTGATTTTATTTAAATGATTTAATGTATTGAATATTAATCAAATATTTTTATTTTATCTTTTTTAAATTAAAATTTTCTATTTCTCAATTTAAACTATCATTATATTTATTTATTTTTTATAATTTTTACTGTGTAATTTTCATATAACATAGTGTAATTAAACACTAATTAGTTCAATTTATAATGATAAATATTTTTAAATTTGAACGAAGTAAAAACTAAAATGTAATCCTATAAATATTAAAAATAGTGCAATATTGTCTCTAAAAATTAAAATAAATAATAATAAATAAAAATAAAGTAAAAATAAAAAAAATATTAAAATATAAATGGATAGTAGTAGACAAAAATAAAAAAAGTTATAATTTACAAATTAGAAACTAACTAAACTTGAAGTTCTTAAAATAACTTACTTTCAAGTATTTACTAGATACTTTTTATATTGGTCAACCTATATTTAAATATTACTTTTAGTTTATCTTTAACTCTTATTAAGTTTTGGTATATTAAATTTTAAAAATTTCCTTGAAATAGCTTTTTATAGAAAAAAATTTAGTTCATAGATATTGATGTAAAAATTAATGGATTAAAATAAACAACATCAAATATTTCAAAGAAATTATAAAATATTTAACTTACTGAAAATAAAGGTTTGAAAGGAATATATTACTCTTTCATATTAATTAACCTCCGCTTTATGGACAGCCTCTGCATTGTGGCTTTGTATCAGACAGGGGTGGCAATGACATCAGTGTTCGCTGGTACAGAAGAAAACAAAAGCTTCACCATGTAGGTTTAAATTATAATTTTCTTCAACCATACAATAGTATCATGTGTTTCTGCTATAATATACTATTTATATACACCATATATGCATACAGGTTTGGGATGCTAGCATTATTGAGACAGAGGTTGAAAGATTTTATGACGACATTGACGATTTCGTTAGTGCACTTCAAAAGAACATTACGGTATTGTGTGGTTCTTCTATTATCTTCGACCTAAGGATTTGTCCGTTCAAGTTTGTTTTTAATGTTTTTCTTTTAATGAACAGAGAGCATGGGCTGATGAAGTAGAAGAATGGGAGAACTGCAAAAACGATGACATATCATGCCCAGCTATGTATGTCCCTTAGAATCCCTTCCTATTGTCAGACATATTTTATAAAAAATATTCTATCTAAACTATATTTTTATTAAGATTTAAGTTCATTTTGATCGAGTTTATTCTCATTTACATATGTAAATGTAAATTGATCTTATTCTAACCTATATAAAATTTTTAGCGAGTAAGTAAATCAAAGAACACGTGGTGTGATTCAAAATCTTGAGTAATATAGTTTTGATATCATATTAAAAAATAAAATTTAAACATAATTCAACTCTATAAAACAGTTCAGTGAAATGAGATTTATTTTTAGTTATATATTATAAATTAATCCTCTTTTTAGTTAATATAAGATCTTTAAAAAATGTTAACTTCTTTTATTTTTTATTCTCCAAGAATTCTTTAGTTTTGTTTTATTTTTATTCTTTTTTTTTTCTTTCAAAGTATATTTGGATTTACACAACTTATTGGAATCAATTATTTGCTTTTCTTTTTCGGTTAAGATTTTGATTGCAAATTGCTTTAAAACGAGAACCAATACTTATACGTTGTTAATTAACATGGTTAATGTTTTAGATATGCATCTGAAAGTGCCGATGATGCCTGTGTGTGGGCTTACGAAGGTGCCTCTGAAGGTTCAGTACTAGATGGTAAGCCATGGTAGTTTTCAAAATTATGAAAAATGATCTTTTATTTTATTTTGTTCTAACTATACCATGAAAATGTACTCTACAGATGAATACTTCCTCTCTCGTTATCCGATAGTAAATTTGCGGTTAGCTCAAGGAGGAGTTCGATTGGCTGCAACTCTTAATCGTATTTTTGACACACAGTCTTCAGCGTCAATGTAGTTTACTGAAAGTAGAATGGATCAACAATTTATATGTTTAAGAATAAAGTGTAAACTAATTTGTAGCTCCGTTTCTACTAGTCTGTCTGTTTTTGTTGCTGATAAGAAAATAAAAGAAAGACATCGGGAGAAGTGACGAGCAATTATTACGTAGTTTATCATGAATGGCTGTGATATACACTGCTGAAGTAGTATATTATGCATGGTTGTCGTACACTACAGTGTCTCTGTGCATTGTTCATATATCTCCGCTCTGCAGTGTAACAATTAGATTTTACATAACGCAATTGTTCGTTCTTTCTATGCTTTCTCGATTTTCACTCACATGGTATCTAGAATCAGCATGGCTTCTCCATCTTCTGCTGCCACAAACGTTGAATTTTTTCTTTAATCTGCTTCTTTCATTTCCCACCCTCTTTAATGTGAACCTTTAAGGCTTTATAGGATTTTAAACCACCAGAAGAGAAATTGTTATTTGCATTCTTCGTGAAAAAACAAGAGTGGATGCGTACGAAACCATGGAATGAGAAAATTATTCGACAATTTCAATTAGTAAAGGAAACAAATATTGAAAACAAGAAACGATAAATAAAAGAAATATAAATTTGATTAAGGAAAGAGAATGATTGAACACGTCACTTTTAAGGATGAGCAAATGAGGATACGTCACTTTTAAGGATGAGTAAATGAGGATTCATACTTGAAAAAACTTCTCCATATAAAGAACTAAAAGATTAGAGTAAAGACACAACTCAAACTCTTACAAATGAGTTTTTTCTCCATTCAACTTATGAAAATATAAAGGAGAGCAGCTTTATTTATAGCATGAATAATGCGATCAAGGAGGAGCTTCAAGAGTAAAAAATGATTAACTATTCTAATCTAGGTTAACTCTATTTAACTATGTTTATCTATAATTAATCTTGAAATTAGAAAGATGCACTTAATAGTTTATAAGATTATTCTATAATGAGTAGGATGGAAGTACATGGGTGTATAGTTTAAGACTTACGAGTTATTGAACGTGTTTTGAAAACTTAAATGTTATTGACTTCAAATTAGTCCTTGTGAGATGCATGTCTTAACTCTTCCAAAAACACTTTTTATTTTCCCATATTTATGACCAAGTTATGTCAAGTTCATATTTTCTATTTTTACTTCTCTCAACTTTTTCTAATTCCCTATAATTTACAAATATTTATTCTTCTAAAAACCCCCTCCAAAGCTTTAAGTTATTCTCCTGTTATTCTTCCATCAAATCTCTTCTTTATTTGTTCTTCTTTGTCTCTTTTAGTCATGCTCCAAGTTTGTATTTTTTTGATGTTCTTTCTCTCTTTCTTCTTCAGGAACTTCCTCATTTTCATATGTATCATCCTCCCCCTCTTTCAGGAAATTCGCTCACGAATTTTGAAGTCTTGTATTACAAAGAGACAAATAAAAAACATTGAAGCTATGACTTCCAACAAAAGTCTCAAGCAAATGCAACTCATAAGCATTATTATTGATCTTTCTAAGAACTTGGAAAGGACCATCTCCCCTAGCCTAGAGTTTGAATCCATAAACAATCTCAAAAGGGGAGTGAGAAGTAGTAGAATGAACTACTCTGTAGTAAGAAATCTCTATGTGAAGTATATGTATTTTTCTACTCTTTGAGATTTTTAGAAATTGTGTATCTTAGAAGTTGACTTAGAGTTCTATTAAACACTTCTTTTTGACCATCTATTTGAATGTGACAAGTAGTTAAGTAAAGAAGTTTAGTGCCAAGTTATTCGCACAAGGTCCTCTAGAAATGAATAAGCAACTTATAATTTGAATTAGAAATAATACTGCTAGGTAGTCCATGTAATTAAACCACTTCCTTGAAAAAATAACTAGTCAATTGATAAACGCAATTAGATTTGACAAGAACACTCAGATCAGCAGTAAACTGAATAAAGAACACAATTCAGAATAGTCCAGTGATAATCAGATAAACAGTTAAAACAGTTTCAGAAAACACAATAACATCAACAGAATGAAAAATAAAATGGGATCGTGATAGTAAGTGATAAAGCGTATAAGAAGAGAGAAAGAGAGATCAAGAACACCAAGATTTATACTGGTTTGTCCTTCCTAAGGACTACGTCCACTCCTTTGCCAACAAGCAAAGAGTTCCACTAAAATGATCACAAGATCAGTTCAGTACAATACAAACACCCTTGCTCCCCGCAAGTTATAACACTGCACCCAACAGCACACAAGACCCTTGCTCCCAGCAAGACAACACTGCACCCCGTAGCACACAACCTATTGCACCCCAAAGCAGTTGTGAATACAATGCACAAACCTACTGCACAAATCGAATTACACACCCTATGTAATATGGGTAACAAAACCACAATAACAAATCACAAACCCTTCGTGATTTTCAACCAAACCTCTCACAATACAAGAGATAACAATTTAGTGTGATAACAACAATACTTCTACACACCACAGACTACAAATGGATAAAGAACAGTGTAGAAGACTTAACTTTGGTGCAGAACCAATTTGCACGAAACCCACTCAAGACAAGGCTCCAAGGTTCAAGTTCTTGATGTTTTGTTAATTGAAAATCAATGTAAAAACTTGTTCTCACAGTAAGTGCACTTTTTCTCTTAGAAAATCTCAAATTATCCATCAAATGTGTTTTTCACATGTTTCAAATCACCTACCACCCTTATATATAAAACTGGTTTATAACAGACAAAAAATTCAATCGATTGTTTTAATCATTCAATTGATTGATTTTCTGTAACACAGAAAAAATCCAATAAGTTCAATTTTGACAAACAGTTTATTGATCTTCATCTCAAAATGGTTTTTCAAAATCATTTAATCACTTTTAGTCTCTTTTTAATTATTTGAATCTTTTGAGCTCTTCTCAAGTGAAGGAATCATGCAACATGGTTTTGAACAATAACCACACTCACACACACACTCAATCTAAGTCCTAGACCAAAACTCCCACAAGCTCCATGATGGCTTCAAGCAATCCACTTTGCAAGCTTTGATCCATGTAGACTTCATCATATTGTTGGCTTGATCAAATCACTTAACAACCTCGGTGCTAACAAGGCTCATTGATGCGGTACTGAGAGTGATACGGAAATAAGTCAACAGTTGAAAAGCCTTACTAATTCGGTACCGAGAGATGATACAGATATGGTATCAAAAGGTGATACCAAATAAGTAAATCAATAGTCGAAAGACTTATTGATTCGGTACCGAGAGGTGATACTGATATTGTACCAAGAGGTTATATGGATACGGTACCAAGAGTGATACAAATTAAGTGAGTCAATAGCCGAAAAGGCTTACTAATACAGTATCAAGAGGTGATATGGATACGGTACCGAGAGTGATACGGATACGGTACTAAGAGGTGAAAATCCGATTGATCTAAATATTCACCTTATTCGTAATATATATATATATATAATTGGTAAAAAAACAATATTTGGAACACAAATAATATATACATATATATAGTATTTATTTTTCAGGATGTTATAATAACCAGTATGTAATATGTTGAATACGAAAATTAAATTGATTGATTTCAAAAACAATTGATTTATTTTTACGCAAAAGATACAATTATACAGCGGATCAGTCGCGAATCAAGATTAGAGAGAGAAAGAGATCAAATACACGAGATTTATACTGGTTCACCATTCCCCAAGGGTTACATCCAATCTTCCTTGCCAACAAGCAAAGAATTAACTGATTACTCTTAATTGTAAACCTTATACAATCAAGACACTTTCTTGTACCTTGTAAGAATTACAAAACACATGGAGTAACCTTCTTCCTTTGAACCCTACAAACCAGAATCACAACACAGACACACCAACAAAGCTATAATTCCTTGTTACAATACAGAAAACAACTAATTGAATGAGTTTTGTAAAACTTAAACATTCTCGCAATCTATTTCAAACAACACAGGTTTAAAGATTAATTTCAGAATCTTCCCTGTTCTTGAAGATGATTTGAATAGTGCAAAATTTCAAAAATCGGTAGAAGCACACCAATAACTCCTTCTTCAAGGTTTTCTTGATCGAGGATTCTCTTGAAAACAATTATTGTTCTCTATCTTTAAAATTCACACCAAAAGTATATTTTTCTCTTCGTGTATTGTGTATTTCTTTTTTGTATATCAAAACATTCAAAACACATTTATTTAAAACAATTCCTTTTTGTTTTAAATCAGATTTAAAGAAACAATTACTTATTAAACATGTTAGTTAGCATAAATCAATCAATTTAAAAATTTGTTCAATCGATTTATTTTACCTAATAGAGATTTTTCAAAATTTGTTTTTCGAAAATAGTTCCAATTAACTTTATTAAGATTTCTTGAATGCACCCACTGATATATGAACCTTTACACTTCATTCCATCAACTTACACACCCATATACTAAAAGCTAGGACAAAGCCTTCATCTCTTCTTTGTCTTCACTTTGACTGATTTTGCTTTTTGTTTGACTTCATCAAATACAAAATCTATGATATTTCTTACAACTAGTATTGCTACATGATCGTTCTCTACCATGCTAAGTTTTTCTTGTATTTCTTGTATTTTGCTTCTCGTTGACACCATCGATCTTTCCTAGCTCTCGTTGTCCCTCCTCGGTCCACAGTGGACGCCAATTGTTCTTACAGGACCTAAGAGGGGTTTTCAACTTGCAGGCATTGTCGTTGGTGATCTCGGTCTCGAACAATTGTTGCTCGCTCTCTTAGTGGTTCTTCTCATTCTTCCGTTCCACAAACAGGGGGAGTCTCCGCAAAAGATTCTCCGATGCCAAAGTAAGTATAAGGGAGTCAAAGTGCTAATTATAAACTGGTATGAAAAAAGTATCTTTTATCTTGAACTAGAGATCCTCTTTATAGGGTGAGACTTGATGTGACCTGATTGATGTAAAGACCCTGCTCAGGCTTGAATCATTACTATTAGAATGACATGTAATTGGCAAAGATTTGAATCGTTATTGTCAAAATGGTAGGATATTTATAGGGATTTGAATAATTAATGTTAGAACGACAAACTATTCGACGTGGCAATACTTTTAGGTTTGATTTTCTCGAAGTTGGCTTCATAATGTTTGATCTCGTACCAGATCGTAAACATATCGTCATGGACTGGTAAGTTCTTATTCTCACATGGGATGATATTATCCTGGGCCAGTTCTCGTCTGCCCAATACATATATATAAGTTTGGGTAAAATAAAAATAAATAATTTTTCAAATATTTATTTATTTATTTTAAGGTAGATAACTTGTTTATTGAAAAATATTTTTTTATTTGTAAATTAAATAGATTAGACAATTATTTTAAAAAGATGATACTTTATTATTTATTTAAAAAAAAAATTCATATGTTCAAAAACAAGTAAAAAAAAACATCTATAATGTACACTTACAATACCATTTAATAATCATATTATCTTCCAAAACTTTATGCACATATTATTACTACTCATTTAATATTACAAAAGAATTTAAATGATCATAATTTTTTTTTAACACGTGCTTGCAATTTTCATATGTAAAGGAATATTCCTCTTATATCCTTTACTTACCCACTTGGATGGTACATGGACGTAGTCTGATGAAGTCAGGCAGCATAAGCAATAAGATTCACTTTTATCATAACAATATGGAAACACTTTGAATGCAATCAATCAATCCAAACAAAAATCAATATGCAGTCGAAAATAGAAGAATAAATCAACACCAATAATTAACATGTGAAAAACCTCTTAGAGATAAAAAAAAAACTCATAGGACGATAAATATTCCAATAATACCAAAACAAAGGTACGTTGAGTCTTACAAAACATCAAGCAAAGAACATATCAATACAAATCTTCCTAATCCTCAAATAATCACTATTAATGACTCAAAATATCAACAAATTGAATTTAACAAGGAAGAGTTCAAGAATTTCAACACCAGAAAAAATTGTCATTGTTCATGAATTTTCTAGAAATGAAATAGGGCTCCAATTTATAATCTGACTGTCCAAAATAACGTAATGTGAGTGGTATAACTCTAATAAAAATTTAAACACAATTGAAAATGATTTCACCGTTGGATTTCTGAAATAGCTAGGACTGACTATAACAACAACTTCTTGCGGACAACAACTCTTCACAAAATTCTTGACTCTTCTACAAATCTTCATTAAACAATCCCACCGTCTATACTGAAGAAATATGAGTGAGGAATCTTTAATAAAAATTGCAGCTCAATCAAACAAGGTTTTACCATTGGATATTCAAAACAACGAACACATGTTGCTTTAGGAAGTAGTTGTGAATTGTGTTTGCCTCTCTCTCTCTCTTCTATGGTCTCACGATTACGTACATGGTTGCACACCCTTAGGGTTAGCCTTTTACCCTAATTATAATGTGGATGTATTATATTGGGTTTGTCATGTATCATGGACACACCAAGAAAAATGGGTTTGAGCCTCACAAGGAGACAACCAACCCAACAAGTCTCCACCTTCTCGACTAGGTTGAGACCCTCACAAATCTGACGATAGAGCAACATGTCTCATGCTTTTCCTAGGGAATGCCTTTGTCATCATATCAACATTGTTATCATCAGAATGCACCAAATCACCTATTGCTGACTTTCTTAAAGGTAGGTGACTCTTAATAAGACATTATTTTGCTTCCTACGAGAGCAATGAGAACTTTTCTGCAAATGTGTCTTTCCAACACCAGACAATACATTCTTTCTGGCTAAAGAAGGCATCTCTTTCTCACTCATATGACATAACCTCTTATGCGACAAGTCAATTCCATTAACAAATTCAGCTGCATGAACAAAATATTTTATAATTTTAGCCTGAGTTATGTAAAGTGTAGAGTGCTTAGTACCTCTACCCACAACCATGGAACCCTTAGTGAACTTTCAACCTGAAAATAAGTTGTTATAGATTTCATCATGCTACTTACCAACAGAAAGTAAGTTTAATTGGGCATCAAGAACATGCTTCATATGCTTCAAAATTAATCTTGAGCCATTAGACATCTTCAAGCAAACTTGTCTAACACTAGCACATCTTATTACACCTTCATGAGTCATTTTCACACTGCCAAAATCACCAGGAGTGTAGGAAGTAAACAAATCACTCCTATATGTGATATGAAAAGAAGCACCACTATCAATCACCCAACTAGTTAAGTCACAAACTCAAACTCATAAACTAAAAGGAAGTCAACAGAAATTGCATTGATCTTGTCTTCATCATCATTGTTATCTTTACCCTTGTCATTGTTATCCTTTCCACTTTTTATTTTCAACTTCCAACAATATTTCTTTATGTGCCCCTTCTTATGACAATAGTGACACTCAACTTCTTTGTACCTGCCTTTAGAGTTTCTCCTACTTTAATCTTTGTCTTTCGAAGCACGACTGTTGCTTCTCCCCCTATACTCAAAAAACCAAAATATTTGAATGAGACTATGTACCCTGTGACTTTCTTCTCATTTCTTCATTCAAAACACTATATTGGTAAGGTCCACAAAAATAACACCATCAAGAGCAAAATTGGACAATGAAGTTCTAAGAATTTTCCACGAATCTAGTTAGGAGCCAAGAAGCAATAGTCCTTGAATTTCTTCATCAAACTTGATACCCATAGCAGATAACTGATTCATAATTCCCTGGAAGTTGTTCAAGTGATCTGTCATTGATGTCCCATCAGTATATTTCAAAGTTAACAATTGCTTTATCAAAATAATCTTGTTATTTTCAATTTTTCTAGCATATAACTATTCAAGCTTAGTCCACATAGCCTGAGCATATGTCTCCCTAATAATATGGTTCACACATTATCGTCAACCCACATTCTAATATATCCACAAACTTGTCTATGCAAGAGATTTCATTCTTCATCACTTATATTACAAGGTTTCTCATTTCCAAAAACAGGTTTGTAAAAATTTTTCACCTAAAGAAAATCTTCCATTTTTAATTTTCAAATATTATAATTGGAGTCATTCAGAGTCACCATTCTACTAGTGTTAGTTTCCATTGTTCACCAAAACACAACCCCAAACTAAGGAGCTCTAATACCAGTTGATGGAGCTAGGCAAGCAATAGGATTTACTTTTATCATAACAATATGAAAACACCCTGAACGCAATCAATCAATCCAAATAAAAAACAAATATGCAATTAAAACAGAAGAATAAATCAACACCAATAATTGACGTGGAAAAAACCTCTCAATAGAGATAAAAAAAAACTCCTGGGACAGTAAATACTCCAATAATACCAAAACAAATGTACAATGAGTCTCACAAAACATCAATCAAAGAGCATATCAATACAACTCTTCCTAATCCTCAAATGGTCACCAACAATGGTCCAAAATATCAACAAATTAAAATTTAACAAAGAAAAGTACAAGAATCTTGTCGTCAGAAAAATTGTCACTGTTCACGAATTTTTTGGAAATAAACTATAGCTCCGATTTCAAATCTTACTGTCCAAACTAACATATCATGGGTGATAAAACTCCAGTAAAAATTCTAGAGCAATTGGAGAATATTTCACTATTGGATTTCCGAAACAACCAAGACTGACAGTAATATGAACTTTCTGCAGACAGCAGCTCTTCACAAAATTCTTTACTCTTATATAGATCTCTAGTATACAATCACACCATTTAGATTGAAGAAATATGAGTGAGAAATCTTCAATAAAAATTGGAGCTCAATCAAATAAGGTTTCACAATTGGATCTTTAAAGGTTGCTTTAGAAGGAGCTCCGAATTATGTTTGTCTCTCTCTTTTAAAACGGCTGTTCTCACACTTTTCCACACACCAATGCTTTTACAATTGCATATCCTTATGATTAGCATTTTTATCTTGATTATAATGTAGATGCATTGTATTGATGTATCATGTATCATGCACATACCAAAAAATAATAAGTTTGTGTTTTTTATTTATAGATTGGACAACTATTTTAAAAAGCTGATACTTTATTATTTTTTTTTAAAAAAAAATCGTATGTTAAAAACAAGTAAAAAAAAACATCTATAATACACACTTACAATACCATTTAATGATGATATCATCTTCCAAAATTTTAAGCACATATTATGACTACTCATCTAATATTATAAAAGAATTTAAATGATCATAAATAACACGTGCTCGCAAATGAGTATTCCTCTTATATCCTTTACTTTCCCACTTGGACGGTACGTAGACTCCTGTCAGATGATGATAATATCCATTTATTTCATTTGAAAATACAAAAAATCACATCCACGAACCTAAATCACGTTTCCGAATATGATTTAGAAAAAGGAAAAAGTTATGTGGACACTTCTGTTTGTTTTTTTCACTTTCATTTTATACTCAATAAAATAACATATATATATATATATATATATATATATATATATATTATATAGGTGTAGAAATTTCTTGTTCATTAAATAAAATTTAAAGTCCATTTTCTAATCTAAATAAACAAAATTGTTTAGACCTATCTTTGAACCTATATTATACTATTGAATGTTGTTTTATTTTTATGCGCCATGTGTTCAGTATATTGGATATTTTGATGTGATAAGTAATGTAAATTTCATCCTTATCAATTAATTTTTTATAATAATTTAAATTTAAAAGTTGATTTTCTAATTAAAATTAAATAACTATTATTTTCAAATGAAAACGTAATTATTTTTATTTTATTTTAATTTATTTTTATATAATTATATATAAGTGTTGCTTTTCCTTTTTTTTTTTTATTTTTCTCAATTATGTTGAATGTCAATATTAAGAAAAAATACTATACCTACACACTTCAATCTTTTTATATCTTTAAAATCCTTAATGAAATAATAACACATTTTTACATTTATCCATGATTCATTTCAAATTATTTTATATTTTAAAATAAAATTGTCATATCATTAGTGTTTGATTGGGGGATTAGTAAAAAAAATAAATAGGTATTTAGTTCAAATATGGTGTGTTCATGCACATACTACTATTAATATTCTATTTGTACACATGGCCTTTAACTGGAAAGAAAAGTTATATCTTGATAATGAAGTACTATTTGACAAGAAGTAAGAGACAATTTCTTTTTAATGAGTTTTGAGTGATGAGAAAGTATGATAATTTTTTTTTCGACTAGAAAATTATAATTATAAAATAGTTTTAGACATTAATATATTAGCACCAAATTTGGAAACCACAGGTCATCCAGTGGAAGCGTGTATATATACAAGTATGGCTAAGTTGGATATTTGCATAGCTTTGAAGATTAGATAAGAATGGGTGGTTGTAGAGTGTTTCAGCTAGTGGCCATAGTCTCATTCCTGCTTTTGCTTTCAAAAACTCATGGCTGGGGAGAAGATGGACATACCATTGTTTGTAAGATTGCTCAGGTGCCTCTCCTTATCTAGATTTTTTGTTTTCACTAACCTCACAAGTTGTTATGGTTGAACTTGCAAATGTGACTCAAATTCAGGTTCCTTTCTTATTATCTTTGATTTGATTTTGTGTAGGCTCGGCTGAGCCCTGCAGCTGCAGCAGCTGTGAAGAAACTGTTGCCAAAATCTGCCAACAATGATTTGTCTAGCAAGTGTTCATGGGCTGATCATTTGAAGGTGGTGTTTCCTTGGGCTACACCTTTGCACTATGCAAATACTCCTGACAACGCTTGCACCTACAAGCAAAAACGTAACTTCCTTATTCTTCTCTCAACTCATCTTCAAACTCTTTCTATGCTCAGAAAGATTGTAAAAATTCACATACATGTTACGGAATTTGATATAGTACTAACCTGGTGCTGAACATTCAGGGGATTGTTTAGACCACAAAACTGAAATTAAAGGGCGATGTGTTGTAGCAGCGATTACCAATTACACCAACCAGCTTCTCGAGTATGGCAGTGAGACCAAATCTAGATGTAAATGTCAAACTAATGTTGTGTATATATATATATATAGACATGATTTTCGACCACGCTAACAATTTTGTTTTGTATATGTGGTAACATCTCCATATCAGATAATCTCACTCAAGCTCTTATGTTCCTTTCACACTTTGTGGGAGACATCCATCAGGTATATGCATTTGGTTTTATAGATCTGCTTATTCAAGTAAGGAACATGATACTTTGACACCTTTATTTGTTATTATATCCATTTGACACCATTAAATGATAAAAAAATAATTTTTTATTCACTTACGTGTGTTAAGTTTATATTTACTTTCCATTTTTCACTTAAATCTCAAAAATACTTATCAACAAAGACAAAGACAGAAGAAATCATTTGAACATTCTTACTTTCCACAACATTATAATTGTATTTTTTCAAAATGAAAAGAAACATAAGTACTTATGAGCAAACCACATATAAAACAGAGAAAATCACCTGGACTATATTTTTTTCAAAATGAGAACAACATGAATGCATAAGGTTCCTACTTCCTATATTTGTAACATGAGTTCAAAAGTCTTTCTAAGCAAACCACGTACCAAAACAGAGGAACCTACCTGGACGTGTGTATTATACATTTTAAAAGAATTTTATAATTTTTTGGAAATACTGCTCCTTTGACAAGTTCAAAAGTACTTATCAGCAAACCACGTATCAAAATAGAGAAAACCACTTAAACACAACTGTCATATATTTCAAAAGAACTTTATAATTACATGTGTCCCATAACTCATTAAAATATTATTTTTTTGTTATGTCACGATATTAAATAGAGATACCTTTGAAAATGATATCAAAATATTATTTTTCTTCAAGTAATTAGATCACCGATATCCTATGTTCGCATGTAAAGTTTCAACCCATAATAAAATAATAAAGAAAAACAGAGTAAAAATTAATCAAGTTTGGTTTAGGAAAGTTAATTTTAGTATAATATAGGGATTTGTTTGACAACACTCCTTGAGAAGGTAGTTGATAGTTGATGAACTAACTTGTAGTTAATAAATTAACTGTTAGTCAATAAGTTTGATAAGGTAGTTGATAGTTGATGAACTAACTTTTAGTTAATAATTAATTAACTGTTAGTCAATAAGCTTTTGATTTATATGTTTCAAACTAAAAAGCTAGAATTGATCGTAAGTGATAAACTATTAGTAAATGTAAAATAAGTTTTTAATTTTAATAAGTGATTTTATTTAAATGGGTTAATGTAATGAATATTAATCAAAATTAATTTTTATAATTTTTCAAAAATTTAAATTGTTTTATTTCTCAATTTAATCTATCATTATATTTATTTTTTTTATAATTTTTTCTGTGTAATTTTCATATAACATCATGTAATTAAACAGTAATTTAGTTCAATTTTTAATGATAATTATTTTTAAGTTTGAACTAGGTAAAAAATTAAAATGTAATCCAATAAATATTAAAAATAGTACAATGTTGTCCCTAAAAATTAAAATTTATAATAATCAATAAAATAATAAAAATATTAAAATATAAATCGATAGTAGTAGAAGAAATTTAAATACGTTATAATTTACAAGTTAGAAACTAACTAAACTTGAAGTTTTTAAAATAACGTACTTTCATGTATTTACTAGATACTTTTTATATTGGTCAACCTATTTTTAAATGTTACTTTAAGTTTATCTTTAACTGTTATTAAGTTTTGGTATATTAAATTTTAAAAATTTCCTGAAATATCTTTTTTATAGAAAAAATTTAGTTCATAGATATTGAATTAAAAAGTAAGGGATTGAAATAAACAACATGAAATATGTCAAAGAAATTATAAAATATTTAACCTACTGCAAATAAAGGTTTGAAAGGAATTAATATATTACTCTTTCATATGAATTAACTTCCGATACACCCTTTTATGGACAGCCTCTACATTGTGGGTTTGTATCAGACAAGGGTGGCAATGACATCAGTGTTCACTGGTACAGAAGAAAGCAAAATCTTCACCATGTAGGTTTAAATTTCTAATTTTCTTCATACAGAAATATCATCTGTTTCTGCTATAATATACTGTTTATAATATACCATATGCATACAGGTTTGGGATACTGTCATTATTGACACAATAGTTGAAAGATTCTATGACGATATTGACGATTTCGCTAGTACACTTCAAAAGAACATTACGGTATTGTGTGGTTCTTCTATCGTCTTCAACCTAAGGATTTGTGCTTTCAAGTTTGTTTTTAAAGTTTTTCTTTTAATGAACAGAGAGCATGGGCGGATGAAGTAGAAGGATGGGAGAACTGCAAAAACGATGCCGTATCATGCCCAGCTATGTATGTCCCTTAGAATCCCTTACTCCTATCATTTGTCAAACATATTTTATAAAGAATGTTTCTATCTAAATTATATTTTTATTAGGATTTGAGTTTAAGTGTAATTTATTGATAAAACCGATTTGATATAAGATTTATAAATTATAAATTAATTTTATATAAGATTTATATTATTTTTATCTTCATTTATATATTATATATTAATTTTATATTTAACCGATATGAAGTCTTTAATTTACTCTTCGATTTCGAAGACATTGAGTGAGGGAATAAAAAATACACAATTAATCTAAATTTCGAGTGAAATGGAGTTTTAATAATTTTAATATTATATTAAAAAATAAAATTTAAACCCAATTCAACAATATAAAACCAGATCAGTTAGATTTATCCTTGTAAATTAATGTTCTCTTTAACCAATATAAGATTTTCAAGAATTTTTAACATTTTTTATTTTTCATTCTTTTTTCTTTCAAAGCATACTTGGATTTACACAATTTGTAGGAATCAATTATTTTCTTTTCTTTTGTCAAGATTTTGATTGCAAATTGCTTTAAAACGTGAACCAATGCTTATACGTTGTTAATTAACATGGTTAATGTTTTAGATATGCATCTGAAAGTGTCAAAGATGCCTGTGAGTGGGCTTATGAAGGTGCCCCTGAAGGTTCAGTATTAGATGGTAAGCCATGGGAGTTTTCATGATTATGAAAAATGATTTTTTATGTTATTTTGTTCTAACTATACCATGAAAATGTACTCTACAGATGAATACTTCCTCTCTCGTTATCCGATAGTAAATTTGCGATTAGCTCAAGGAGGAGTTCGATTGGCTGCAACTCTTAATCGTATTTTTGACACACAGTCTTCAGTGTCAATGTAGTTTACTGAAAGTAAAATTGGTCAATAATTTCTATGTTTAAGAATAAAGTGCAAACTAATTTGTAGCTCCGGTTCAACTAGTCTCTGTGTTTTCGTTGCTGATAACGAAAAGAAAATAAAAGACATTGGGGGGAGCTGCAACTGATGAGCAATTATTATGCACTATATTATGAATGGTTGTGATACACTGCTGCAGTGTATTATGCATGGTTGTTATTCACTA
>Ga0099824_1000687_pt1 | contig 42953 bp, 19 predicted proteins | sample SiratrowhiteBW_FD_76837 | JGI IMG/M metagenome (GOLD analysis project Ga0099824, IMG submission 76837) | Root nodule microbial communities of legume samples collected from California, USA - Siratro white BW | ecosystem: Host-associated > Plants > Roots > Nodule | place: USA: California... | reverse complement strand
TTTTTGTGTGTTTTTTTTTTTTTTTTTTTTTATATATATATATATATATATATATATATATATATATATATATATATATATATATATAATTGATTTGAATTTGCCTCAAAATGAGTTTGGCTTTTTATGTATTTTGAGAATTTGAAGTTTTAAAATATTATATAGACAACTATATATAGACGTATATCCGATTTAATCATTTTATGTAGGATTTTTTTAAAAAAAAAAATAAGCACTTTAATTTTAAAAAATTAATTAACAGTCAAGTTTATGGTAGATGTATTTAAAATACCGGTATTTAATTTTTAGTTTTCTTTTGTAGTTTTATAACATTTTATGTCAATCTCATTTCGATCATGATGACAAAATTAGCAACCCCGTGACTCGTAATATATTCGCATAACTTTCATAATGAATTCCAAAATCCATTATATAAAGATAACCTCTTCAAAAATCAGTTATTAAACAACCTGTTTATGTAAAAGGTGATAATATATATACGTAGATTTTTTTTGCCTTTATAAAAAAATAATAAAAGTCACAAGTCAAATTAAGTTAAATGTCATTTTAAGATTTAGAATTTAAGATCTAGTTAAATATACTTTGTTTTGAATATTATTTTTTAAAATAAGTAAGTAATTCACCATCACTCCAAAAAGACTTTAGAAAAGTGAACTTGTAACGTTTTTCTTTATTTTATGTATTCTCTTTCTGGATAATTTTTTTTAAAATAGAAAATACCACAATACTACTTTATTTTTATATAACTTTTTTTCATTTTCAAGTTAAGAAAACAGAACCTAAATAGGATATGAATGAGATAAGGTTTCTCATATGCATATAAGGTAGAGACACACTATGATTAAGTGTAAGACAGCTTCTCATTTTGTATTTATGCCAATTTTGTTAATTTTTTGCCTGACAATATCTTCTTTTACAACCAATCTAAATTATGCCCATGTGCTTCACAATATGCTTTGAATCTTCTTTTTTTATTTTTCCAGATTCCAAAAGTGATAGAAGAAACTATGAGAAACTTCCTTTTTAATATATTCTTTATAAAAAAACATTATTGCCTATAGAAATCATTAATGTTTAAAATAGTATATGTATTTAATTATTATTAAGTGTTGCTCAATAATAATATGGCATATGTTTCATCAACATTACATTAGATGATATTTTAAATGATTATGGACTTATTATGCTAAAAGTTGTTCTTTTCAAAAATTTGTGAAATTCTCGTAATTAAATTTTCATACAAATTGCATTAACATCTATTTTATTTTTACATTGATGCCTATTTTCCATTAATAACTAAAAGTAACTGTAAACGAATGAAAGAATTGAAAAACAAATGAAGTATAACCAAAAAATTAAATAATACTCAAAACTCTAAATAGCATTAAGAACAATGAAAAACCTATATATATAAGCACATATACTAAATATGAATTGTCAGGCATCTAATAAATATATTAAATATAGTTAACGAAAAAAATATTTAATAGTACACCTCTTGTCCTTAACTGTAATAAAATTTTAACATAATTACATATAAAATAATTAATTCGGTTGATTTTGTTAAATTTTTAAAATAATATTACTAATGTACACAATTTACTTTCATTATTAATAATTTTTTAAATTGTTTTTCTATTATTTAATAATAAAAATACATATATACATAATATTTAACAAAGATACATAATATTTAACAAAGACAAATAAGAAAGAGAATTTAATGCTCCATAAAACCTATAAAATATATTATAAAAAATTATCAATTTCTTCTTCATTAATTATGTCTTATATGAAGGATAAGAAAGAGTATTTTCAATTTAAATATTGCAATATTAGCTTTTAAATTTTGTTTTTAAATTGAAGGATTTTGACTAATTGACCATGTGTCGTCGATGAATTTCAAGTATCTAGAGTTAATTATAATAGTTTCATATTATGATCTCCGACTTTATTAATATTTTGAGTATCATTAATGAAATTAACAAGGAATTTCTATGAAAACATTCGTGCTCTCATTATAATCTCCGACTTGATTTCTTAACGAATATGTATATACTGCATGCTTATTTTCGATGCAATTACAAATAACTTGTTTTATAAAGTTAATTAATCTTCATTTAAATATTAGTGATGGTTAGTTATGAATAGCTTCATCTAGTCAAATAACAAGATTTAAAGGGTAATTATCAAAGTTTTAAGAACAATTTATATTGAGAAATTTATTATTTTTAGAGAAATTTATTTTAAATTTTATTTTAGTGAAGTACTATATCTATTTAATAGGCTTGATTTTTAATTAAATAATGTGATATTTTTTATTTCAATTATTAACTTTATGTTTTTTTTGTCGGTGTGACCTGAGAGTCAATATTTTTTCTCTTTACATGATTTTTTATTTAGCTACCAGTTTCTCGTTTTGATGAACATTAAGATCTTGGAGCATATTAATGAAGTTAATTTCTCAAAGATCTAAGGAGTACCAATTAGTTGTTTTAGTAAAAATAACTTAACCTACTATAATTGGTATACTAGTGGTAAATGGACACAGATTGGAATGGGAGATAATGAAGTTGAAAGACTTCAAAGCTGAAAACAATTGTTGCAAGTTATCAATCCATCTTGAAAACCATTTTGATGAAAGAAAGTTTCAAAAACATTTGGTATTTGGTGAAGAAAAAATGTTAAGGTTTTGTTTGTTTCAAGAGTGTAGAAAATGATAAAACCGAAGGGAAAATGTTGTTTGAATTAAGAGAGTGAAAAGTGGAAGAAAAAATGAAATGAAAGTCTTTGAATGACTTAATAGATGTGTTATCGCACAGGATCGGTTAGCTCTAGCAACAACAAGCTCTAGCAACAACAATATCTTTTCGTGCTGATTCCTTGACTGTTCTAAGGATTGCTCTTTAGTATATCGACCGTCTCAGGAAGGGGGTCCTGCAAGCACTCTGACGCTCAAGTCAATTTAGGGTTAGAGTGTGCAGGGATATAGATCAGAGTTTAGAAGTACCTGGCTTAAGATGATGAGCCTGTATTTATAGGCGTGGTAATGGTATTGATGAACTTGGGCCCATTCTCTCCTGTCATGGTTTTGGTAACAAAATAATAATAGGAATTAATTACAAGATATTCAGTTACACTTTTGCACTTACTTGGATATCCTTGCTTTGTATGCCACGCATAGTCCATCAAAACCACTTATCGGTCGGTTCATAGTTACCGGTCGGCCGTATAGTACATACCATAGTTACCGGTCGGCCCTATAGTACAGGATGTAATAGATAAAAAAAAGTATTAATTGATGAATTTATTGTTAGGTATCTAAGTGTGACTTTAAGTTACACATTGTGTAGAAATGAGAAAGTGAAAGTTGAGCAACATATAAGTAAGAAAGAAGACCCACAAACCAATGCCTTAAGGTTTTGGGTTGAAGGTGGTGTCATTCCCTTGTGTATTGGGCTCTTGTCTCATTCTTGTTTGTCTCCATGATATTTTCCCCTCAATTTTTTCATCATTTATATTGGTGCCTTTGTATTAAATGATTATTAGTTATGTGTACATAATACTTGAGTTTAGTTAAAACATTATCATGAGTTGATTCATTGGAGATAGTCTTAGAAGTTATCAAATCTTCATTGTAAATGGTCAATTCTTGGATATATCCTTTCAAAATCTTTGTTCACATTGATTTTCAAAGTATTTAATCCTTGCTGCAACTCATGAATATCATCCCAAATATGTGAAAGCAATAAAGCATTATGGTGGGGTTTCTGGTCTAGTGTTGTCTACATAGGCATCGGGTATTGGTGTGGGGTTTCTAGTCTAGTGTCATCAACATAGTCGTCGAGTATTGGTGAGTCTTAATCGTGAAGATGTTGTTAATCATCCTAGTTATGTTGTCAGACACCGTTGACATTAACAACATTTAATTTCTTTAAGGTTTTTTCATCAAAATAGTTGGACGGATGCATAAGTCTACGTCTTAGTAAGTCACGATACGAGTAATAAGAATGTCATATGGTAGAAACATGTTATTGTCCTTACATTTGATCATGTGTTACATGACGTGATGAGACCAATTAATAAAAATATTATTTTTCATGGATCATTCTTTCAATAATTGTTCACTTGCAGATTCAAAATATTCACAAGCATGTAATGTAGAAGTTTATCATTAATATTCAAATTATATGTCTTCTTGGCATTTCAACTTTATAACTCTAGTGTAATCATAAAACTCAATGTCATATCAGGATCATATTGAGACTTCTAAAAAATATTTGAAAATAATAATTTCTATACAAATTTCATATTAAGGATTACAATTTTATTAGCACTTTAGTTGAGTGTGACATAAAACTCAATAAAAAATATAAATGAAACACATAGACAATATATTTTTTAGTAAATTGTGGACAATTTAATATATTTAACTGGCACATAACGAGACATAATCTATTATATTAGTCTTATTAGTAATTACATAACATACTGAAAAGATATGCACCTCTTGATAATGAAATCTGCTTAGAGAAAAAAAATATATTTAGCCTATGTTTTTGTGATAGGTATAACAAGTATTTCTTACTCATCAGAAAAGTAATTTGTTACTACTTTGAATAGAAATTGTATGAGCATTAAATATGTTTATATTGTGATAATAGCTCCACTATAAAGTTATCTAAGAATCTTTGTTAAGGTAGGAAAGAAACATACAAATGTGAGGGTTTTTAAGAGATTGCCAAATTAGGAAATAATCAAAATTCTCTATTGCAAGAGTGAATATTATATTGTTAACATAATAACGAAATTGCTAAAATTGTCTGTATTTCAGAAAACAAAGAATAAAGAAGTTATCTGGAGTTTAAAATTTTTTATTATTACTAATAAATGAAATATTTGCAAACTTTCTATTTAAAGGAAACATTACTGGATATTTTTTTTATTTTAATATTAGTTATTGGTAGTCAAAGTAGTTTCATCTAGACAAGGAACAAGATTTTAGAAACAATTTACACTGAGTTCATATTCAGTTTTAGAGTTAGATTTATTTTAAATTTTATTTTTCTAAATTACTATACTTATTTAATACGCTTGATTATTTAACTAAATAATAAATTATTGCTCCTCCGAATTATTATTTTTACATTTTTCTCTATTATCAGTTTTAGCTTCGTGAGTCTTAGTATCCTCATTTACATATACCTGTATTAAGTTTAGACAATTTTTTTAAAAGAATATAAAAGAAAAGATGGAAAAGGTTTTTTTATAAAATAAAAATAAATTTTATAAAAATTACATTACAAACTTTATAAATTATTTTATAAACAAGATTATTTTAACTTAAAGTAAAAAAAAAATCAAGTTTTGAAAAAATATTTTATTTTTTCTTTTACAAGTACCCGGGGGATAAGTTGATCCTAATATACTTTTATCAACTTATGAACTTCACAAGCAAGCAAATGTCATGCATTCAGGGAATTTTTCTTATATAACATTGTCAAGTAACTGACAAAAGGTGACAAATATCATATTTTATTGAGACAAACAAAGGATTGAAGCTTTTGTGAAGGCAAAGAAAGCCAAAAAGGTGTCATTGGGATAAATAAGAAAATTAGCCAAAGCACCAAAATGGATAATGGTTATGTTGTGAACATGTGGAAAAGTTTTCATGGTCACATTATGATGTACATTCCACTTTACCCATGTCATAAATGGATCATGCCAACCACTAACTACGTCAATCCTCAACATGCTTCTACCATTTCACATTAACATCATCTCTTCTTTATACCACTTTATTTGTCCCATCTATTTTAACATCACAAGCACTAAAGTTGGCATTATTAGCTATCTTTTGCTACCCATGTGTCTCAACATTTCTACATATAAGTGCATAGTTCATATTTTGTTGAAGGTAGAAAGATATGTGTAGATATTTTAAATGGTATTCTTAGATTTATATGGAGATTGGAAAGTTGAAGACGTGTTGTAGTTCCCAATAAGGTTATTACTAACTTCACCTTTCAGAATTCTAAGTATATGCATAAGAGATTTTTGCATGTTTTTTCACAGAAAAGTTTGTGTGTTATGGGATCATATTTTGCTTACAAGTTATCTGTTTGACACTTTTTTTTTGGCATTGTTCATGATTTGTCTAGTTTTATGTTTCTCCTTTTCCTTTTACAGTGATTTGCTTAGGGTATTTGAGAAATTGATTATATTTTAGGTACTGAAAATGATTGTGATTTTTATTTCTTACAGTTACAGCATAATGATTATGAGAAATATAGAATTTGATATACCATATATACTAATACGACCTAACATTTTTTTAGTCTGCAGGAAATTTCCTTTATGTAAAAAAATAGTATATATTATAATTAAATATTTTTTATAGTTTCAAATCAAACAAATAATTTGATTAACTGTAAGATTTCTATAAGTTTGTTTTCTTTATGTTATGAATGTGTAGACACGTACTTCAAATCGAACTAATCAAAACCCTCTTATTTTTTTTGTTTTAGTTGTTTTAACTAGATATACCGTAAAATTTTAGCATTAATAAATTATAAATAAACTCAATTAGTGATTACGATTAACTTGATTTTAATATCATCATTGATTTTTTTTTAAAAATTCATCAGAATTTGATACCATTAAATTATAGACTAATATAAGACGTTAGTTTTAATTTAAAATCTTAATGCAATAAATTTATAAGTTTTTTTAAACTCGTACTTAAATCTTAATACTTTCATCATTATAAAAATATTTGTTTGATAAACCAATGACAAAATATGAAGCAAAATATTAAGAACAAAAATAGGAGTGCATTAGAATGATGAAATTTACCATAAGAAACATGTAAGTCTATGTTGTCCAAACTTAAAGTTGGAAGTTCAAAGAAAACAATTTTAACTATTTAATCTTATATTAATAATTAAAAAAGTATATTTAAAATAAATATTATATAAAGAGAGTAAGAAAGTTTATTTCAAATTAATAAAAAATACTAAATTATAATTAATTTGAGTAGTGTGTATACTTGTACTACAAAATTACAATTAATTCCAAACAAACATAGCGAGTATATAGTTGTACTATTACAATTAAATGTGTCGGTTCGCTTAGTTGGTAAAACAATACATTACCAATATTTAAATAAATATTTTTATTTTTGTCTTTTTCCTTTAGCATCTTCCATCTGTTCAAGCATAATTAATATGCAAGTTCATATTAATAAGTTTGATCTAATCCTGAACTTATTTTTATTTATATAGTGTAATTGATTGATTAATTTCAAGACTAACTATTTACGACCTAAATTTATTTAAAATATTTATAAGTATAAATGAACAAGAGAGTAAGAGGCATATTCTAATTTCTTAAAGCGTTATCAACATTTGAGTAATTCAGGTACTAATGAATTTTTTATAATTAATGTTTCATCATTATAAGAGTGTTGGATATAGTTTGTATTTTAAAATTCAAACTTAATTCAATAACCATTTTGTGGTTAGACGATATTTTAATAAATTAAAAATCTATATAAATTAATTTTGACATTGAATTTTAAATGATACAAAACTTTTTGGGTATATAAGAAAGTAATAATGTTATTTATAAAATTTGTTAAATCAAATTACTTTTTAATTTATTTGGTAATTTTTTATTAATATTTAGTTTAATTATACATTCTCCATTTAATTATCTTATTTATGAAGTCCACATTTATTTATTTTTTCATATATTTTACGTCAATTTTTTTATTTATACATATTTTATTTATATGATAAAATTGTTTATATAATAAAATTGTTTATATAATGTATCACATAAAGAATTTAAAAGAATTCAAAACATTGATTATCCCTATTATAACAACAATTTTCTATATTGATTCTTTCAAATTTATAGTAACCAACCTAAATTTGAATCAATATTCATATTTTTTACATTAATTTATTTATGATTGTCTTCATATAATAAAAATAAGAAAAATTACAACATGAAATTGAGTTTTTACGTTGATTATAAAGATAAAAAAAATATAAAACATCTATTTTATATATATATATATAATCATAAATACTTAAAAGAAACTTTAAAAACCTATAAGTTATATCACATATATAGGTTATGAGCAAGTAAAGAAGAATATAGATAACAAGAATTTTTTGAAAACTTCGAAAAAAAAAAACACAAGTTTTTACTTAAAGATGTAATTTAAGCAAATGAGATGTTTATTTTAGATATTTTTTTTTTTAAGATTTGCGCGAGACAAATTTAAAAAAGGATTTGTTCCAATAATTTGCTAACAAAGACTTTTAAATATGATAAACATAAAAAAATAAGAAGCTATATACTAAAAAATCTTGACATATAAGGTAAAACAAATGATCAATTTCCCATTACCAATCATCACTAACACAAATTCATTATTCCTAATATACACAAAATGGATCACTAGTGTATATCCGTTACTCATCCACCTAATTTCCTACACTTCACTCTTTTTTAAATTAGAATTTTAAATTAGAATTATAGTATATTATAATTTAAAGACAATGATGTTTCAAGACTTTAAGAGACCTAAAGCGAACTAAAAAATGAGGTATTTTTTAAAAAATTAGTCATCACTGTTTATTTTTTTAGTATAATTTTAAAATTAAATATTTTATAATTTAAGAGCAAAAGTGAACACAAATTCTTCCTCAATCAATCTACGACTCAAATTCTCTAAATAAAGATACGCGCATAGTATGAACACGCACATAAATTAACAATATAAAATATTTTTTTAAAATTATTTTAAAAAATGCCTTTTTTTTAATTGATTTTAGGCCTCCTAAAGTCTTGTTTATCTTTCTAGTATGATTTTAAAATCAAATATTTATAATTTTATAATTTAAAAACAAAAATAAACACAAACTCTTCCTCAATCAATTTTTGACGGCTCCAAGTCTCCAAATAAAGACAGATGAACAAGCACATAAATGCATAATATAAAATGATGAAACAAATTTGAAATTGGAAACAAATTGAAATAATATTATGGAACAAATCATGTTTAATTTTTTTAAAAAAATATTATTAAATTTTTAATGCGTAGGATTCTTTGAGTGTTTAATTTTTTTTAAACAAATATTATTAATTTATTATAAAAAAGTTTTATTAAATAATATTTATGGGACCAATATAAATTTAAAGTCATTAAATAATATTTATAACATCCATGTAAACTTAAACTCAGTTAGAATATTTTAAATTTTTAATTAACTTTTTTAATATAATTTTAAAATTAAATATTTTTTTATTTTATAATAATATATGAATATTAGATTTTTTTGTATGTCTTTGAGACTTTGAAATCTAAAACGGTTGTTTTATTTGTTTTGGCCTTCACCTACTCCTGTTTAAAGGATTATGACCAAGCTTTTTATAATAGTAAACAATTATTATTGTTGAAGTACATGATGTGTATGGTGGTGGCAATTGTTGAGATGACAAACACAGCTAACAATAAAGAGAAATGAATAAGAAAATATGATTGAACACAAAAAAAAGTATATACAATAAATGTGTAGACATATAAAATTTAGAATACTAATACTATAGTCTTAAATGGAAAAGGATACACAATAGATTAATGACTATTTTTTAATAAATTCTTCATATAATAGTACTTATATTATGTGTAGTGTAGTACAACTTATGTATAATAAATTAGATTCCTTTACTAATTTTGAAGAACACAAAGAAAAAAAGGAAGGAGTTAAAGTTGTAAAGAAAAGACTCAGAAACATCATTTAAGACAAAAATAATACCACAAAACAATGTATATTAGTTCAAATTAAAAGTGACATAAAAGATATTTCTTTAATTTACATTTTTTACCAACTTACTATGATATATAAATTTGAAATACAGTAATAAATTGTAATAAATCATATTTAAATCTTGTTCTTTTAGTAGTGTATATTATTTTTTCTTATCAAAGGAGGTCACTTGTTCTTAAACTTGACATAACAATTAAAAAGTTTTACAATAAATATAAAATTACAATATACAATTAAATCTTAATATTTTATAGAAATATATTATTGATAGTTCTTTTCCTTTCACTAACTATTAGCAATTCTTCATAGTTAACTGTTGATTCATCATCCATGAAAGTTATATTTATTAAAAAAAATAGTATCTTGAAATAACAAAGTAGATTAAGAAAACGATCTTTGAAAAAAAGAATGATTAATAAATGTTTTGGAACGTTAGAAAACCCATGCCGTGGTTTTCGAATTTAGAATGTTATAAACATACAAGACAGCGTTCCACAAGACCCAAACAATTTAAAAACTGTGAAAAAGACTGAAGAAAGAGACAAGGGCATATGAGTAATTTCACAAAAAAGTTAACCAGGCCAACAAATGCCACCATCTCCTCTTTCCATTTCCAGCTGTGACCAAATCATCCCTGTCCCCCCTTCACATGGCCCCCTCCTTAACTCAACCATGGTTACTTTCTTACCATTCCCTTAACCATCATCATCTACCTTTTTTCTTTATTACATAACCTACATTCAATTCTTTTCAAGAGATTCATAAACATATCAAACCACTATTTAGTTTGTTTAGGAATAATATAAGTGTAAGATACATTATTGTTTGTTATTCAATGAATACCCTTTTTAAATGTATGAGATGCTATCATTTATAGAAAAATATTGTTGAAAAATTATTGCATTGTGTTATGTATACATAGATTTTGGAACTAGTTAAGAAAATTATAAACATGTCTGGAATTCAATTGTATATGGAGAGGTTTTGGAAATATTGTTAATTTTTTTAGCTTGATCTTGTTTGTTTCTAGATTTGTGTTATTTAGTTATAACTTATACTTTTTATATTTTGACTGTAAAATTGTATTTTATGGAGATTTATTTTAAATTTGTAATGATTTAGTGTAATTGTGTTATATATAGAGACCAAACTAAATGGTTCAAGTTACACTTCATTATGCCACTCTGAATGATAATTGTTGATGATACACAAAACATGGTCAACCTATCATAACTTGAAAATTAAACGGATATTAATAGATTAAAAGTCAAAAAGGAAAAAATTGTTCCATAGGTGTTTAAAATGTAAATAATATATTCACCTTTTGGAAATGAGAACGAAAACCGAAATATAATAAGTTAATGGCAACTAATTTCTAAACAAGTTTTATTAATTAAATTAATTTTTGAATGTTTGAATTTTTATTTTAAGATATTTATGTAATGTTCGAAATATTTATTTAGGGAATGCTTGTTTTTCACTAACTTTTACTGAGAGAGGAAAACTGAAATTTCTCAAACTTTTTCTCTGAATATTATAAAAGAGATTATTATATAAAAACAAAAATAACGTTCTGTTGTCGTTTTATAGAAAGAAGTTACTCACCGAAAATGTGTTTAACTAACAAATGTTAAGTTTGGAACTAAAAAGTTGTTAAATTGAATATTAAAATGTCAAGGAAAAATATATCATTTAATAATTATTAAAATATAAATGTGCTTCTATATAATATGCTAATATGATTATAAAAAAAATAACGTTCTGTTGTCGTTTTGCACAATGAAGTTACTCACCAAAAATGTGTTTAACTAACAAATGTTAAGTTTAGAACTAAAAAGTTGTTACATTAAATATTAAAATGTCAAGGAAAAACATATAATTTAATAATTATTACGTGCTTCTATATAATATGCTTATATGAACTTTATTTTTATCATTGCTAAAATTGTAATTATAGTTTTCGTTTTCTAATTAATTACGAACTCTAAATATATTTTTTAGAAACAGTGTTTTTTCTATTTTTGTGTGTAATTGTTATACTCTTTATACATCATCTATCTTACTATAAGGATATATAATATGTGAGAAGTAGTTTAAGGCCTAAGCGGGTAAACTAAGTACTTTTAAGTCTCAAAATTTCAAAAATCTCAAAGAATTTAATACTCATATATTATTATAAAATAAAAAATATTTAATTTTAAAATTATATTAAAAAAATTAATTAAAAATTTAAAATATCTTTACTGAATTTAAGTTTACATCGATACTATAAATATTATTTAATAGCTTTAAATTTATATTGATACTATAAATATTATTTAATAAATAATATTTTTGAAACTTTCTTATAATAAATTAATAATATTTTAAAAAAAATAAAACAGTCAAGGAATCTTAAAGAATCAAAATTTTATATGTCATTTCATTATCTAACTCTATCACTTATCTCCTTCTTTCTTCACTTATCTCATTTCTTCCTTTCTTTCATAATATTATTTCAATTAGTTTCATCATTTTATTTTATACTCTGCATTTATATGCATGTTGATATTGTGTCTTTATATGCATGTTCGTGCATTTATGTGCATATTCATACTGTATATTTATGTGGGTGTTTTTATTTGGAGATTTCTGAAGCTCCAAAGATTGATTGAAGAAGAGTTTGTATTCACTTTTTCTTTTAAATTATCAAATTATAAATATTTAATTTTAAAATTATATTAGAAAGATAAACAAGACTTTAAGAGACCTAAAGTGAACTAAAAAAATGAGGTATTTTTTAAAGTAATTTTAAAAAATTATTTTATAGTGCGGATTTATGTGTGCGTTCATACTGTGTATTTATGCGCGTGTCTTTATTTGGAGTTGTAGAGTGATTGAGAAAAAGTTTGTGTTTACTTTTGCTCTTAAATTTTAAAATATTTAATTTTAAAAATATACTAAAAAATAACAATGATGATTAATTTTTTTTTAAAATGTCTCATTTTTAATTCGTTTTAGACCTCTTAAAGTCTTGAATGGCCACTCACTATATCTTATAATATTTCCAATCAAATTTAAAATAAAATAAACTTCCTTTAGCATATGTCATACTTTATGTTCAATATTATAATGATATCATAAAGTCATTTTTAAGTGTCATTATGTATTAGTATTCATACTAATCAATTATTAATATTTTAATGTACAGTAATAAAAACAAAGAATGCAAATAGGACAATAATTTAAAGAAATAATAAAACTATACTTTATTAAGAAAACAGAGAGCAAATTTAATAATATTATAAGTGTAAAAAGATAATCAAACAAAAAAAAAAGTTAAAATGATATATCTGAAGTTAAAAAAAAGTTCAATAGAAAAATTAACAAATTATAATCAACAGACTTTTCAGTTAGCTCAAAACAATTTTCAGATATACTCTTAATAAAAAAAAAGTATACAACCTCAAGCAAACTTGCATTACACAATAAATAGTCACATTTAAGTAATGTCATTATTAATCTATGGCCATATAATAATGTTTTATAGATTCTTAATTTATCAAAATATTAAATAAAACTTAAGCACATTTAACATGTTAAAAGTTTGTTTTAATAGTAAACATATGTTTTCTAGAAAAAGTTATAAGATGTTTCGAAAGTATTCCTAATTAATATTAGTCTTGACACTAATTTTAAGCACTTATAAAAAACACTAGTCTTAAGAAATTAAAGTGTAAATTCTTTTATGAAATAAAATATATGTTACATAAAAGTTTATAACAATGGATACATTTTCAAATCATATGAATAGAATAAAAAAAATTAAGGAATGTATTCATATGTCAAATATATATCTAGTAAAATATGGCTATATAATTTTATAAAGTGTTGATATATCTGCACGGTTAAATATATATTATTTTCTATATTTCTATCTATTAGATTAAAGACAGAAGAATGTAAAAGTATTTTATTTTTTGAAAAATAATTGAAATGCAATTACATATTTGACTCTTTTTTTTCTTTTATTTATAAAATGCTGTCTTTTACTACACTGTTTTTTTTAAAGGGATTTTGTCCTTAAAACCTTAACCATGGTTAACCTAACCAAACCACTCTAAGTACCATCCCATCTTTTAACTCCTCTTCCCACTCCTCACTTTCACTTCCAGTTCCACACTCTCTCACACTCTAACATGGCTGCTCACTCTCACCTCCCCCTCCTCCTCCTTCTCTCCCTCCTCGCCGTCGTCTCCGCCCACAACATCACCGACATTCTCGCCGCCGACCCGCAGTACAGCGACTTCAACAACTTCCTCACCCAAACTAGGCTCGCCGACGAAATCAACACGCGCCAGACCATCACCGTGCTCGTCCTCAACAACGCCGCATTCTCCACCGTTGCCGACAAGCACCCGCTCTCCGTCGTCAAAAACCTCCTCAGCCTCCACATCCTCCTCGACTACTTCGACAACACTAAACTCCACCAAATCACCAACGGCACCACGCTCTCCACCACGCTCTACCAAACCACTGGCACTGCCAACGGCAACGTCGGATCCGTCAACATCACTGATCTCAAAGGCGGCAAAGTCGGCTTCGGCTCCGCGGCTTCCGGCTCCAAGCTCGACTCCACCTACACCAAATCGGTCAAGCAAATCCCCTACAACATCTCCGTCATCGAAATCAGCGCGCCGATTATTGCGCCGGGGATACTCGCCGCTCCTCCGCCGTCATCCAACCTTAACATAACGGCTCTCATCGAGAAAGCCGGATGCAAGACGTTCGCCTCACTCATCTCCACTAACGGACTCGTTAAAACCTTTCAGTCAACAGCGGATAAAGGTTTGACTATTTTCGCTCCTAATGATGAAGCGTTCAAGGCGCGTGGTGTGCCTAATTTGAGCAAGCTCACCAACGCTGAAGTAGTCTCGCTCTTACAGTACCACGCCACCGCCAAGTACCTTCCGGTTGGATCTCTCAAAACCACGAAGGACGCTATCAACACGTTAGCCTCCAACGGCGCCGGAAAATACGACTTCACCGTTTCCACCGCCGGCGACTCTCTCACTATCCACACCGGCGTCGACTCCTCCAGAGTCGCCGACACTATTCTAGATTCCACTCCGCTCTCGATTTACTCCGTCGACAGCGTTCTCCTTCCACCGGAGCTTTTCGCGAAGTCGCCGTCGCCTGCTCCGGCGCCGGAACCGGCTAGCGCGCCTACTCCATCTCCGGCGCCAACTCCTGCAGAAGCGCCTTCGCCGCTTCCAGCATCTCCTCCGGCTCCTGCTGGAGAGACTCCAGCTGGCGCACCGGCGGACGCTCCGTCATCGGCGGCTGAGCGGAGCACCTCCTCCGGCAAGAATGACGGTGTTCACGTGAAAGCTTCTGCGGTTCTCACTGTTACAGTGACTGCTTTGTCGGCTTTGTTGATTTCCGCTACTTTTATGTAATTTAATATTTTGGTTTTGTAAGTGTTTGAGTTTTTGGCTTTTTTTTCCCGGAATAGGATTGGACTGGGGAGTTTGGTTTATTTATTTATTTTCTTATAAATTAAATTAGGCATGTGGTGATGTGTACGACTTGGTAGTGCTGTATTTTATTTTAGCTTTTTTTATTTAATTTAATTTTTGGGTTATTTATGGAAGATCGTGGTGGTTGTATCTGGTGTGGCACTTTCTGTATAGTGTTATGTGAAATGGGTTCTCCTCTGGCGTTTGATTAGTGGAGCAGGTGAGGCAGGCCACGTGGAGGAGTGTGAATGGGTCCTACATGTTTCTTTTGGTGAGGACCATCTCATTTTAATATTTTCTTGTGCTGAAAAGAAAAAATAGAACTCAGATCTAGTTCTGAGGACTGTGCGGCGAATTGTTTTTCAATTTCCAACAACATTTTTTATTGTTCAATTTAATGATTTAACGATCTAGGTGACTCGCGAGGGCGTTGCACTTATTTCACGCGCTCATTCAATTCCTTGATTCTTTTGCTACTATTTTAATACTAGACAAAACATTGGTCTCTTTTAATTTAATGAGGGCCAAATGCAATTAACAAGGAGGGTTTAGTTAACTAGTTAATTAGCCTTAGGGTAGATGGTTAATAAATGGTTAAAAATAATTGCCCTTATCAACAACTGTGCCTTTGTCACGCCATAATCTGATTCATTTACAAAACTTTTGACCATCTCTTGTTGTTAGTTGCAAGTGTGGTCATGTGATATGATTCATGCATGGATTTTTTTTATTTTTTTACTTCGACTTTTCCGAAGGAATGTACTTCGATTGCACTTAGAACATCATCAATAGACAGAGTTTCATTCTGACTTTTGGGTATTTGTTAGAGGTTTCTAAGCCGCAGCAAATACTAAAATTGTTCACTCTCGAGTGTTTTTAAAAGTAGTCAAAAATGAATTAAGTTGATAATATTATAAATGACATATTAAATAAATCCCTTTCAAATTATCGTATAGTAATAACTCAATTTTTTATATCAACAATAACTCTAGTGAATATCTTTATCCAAAAAAGTATTATTTCATATTTATTACTTTTTTATATTTATATTATTACATTTTTAATCTATTGACTTATTAAGATAAAAGAAATTCTTTATAGGTTAACTTTTATGCAACACTCGGATGTCATCTTATATAACTAGTTTTGTGTTGTAAGCTAGAATAATCTTGCTATACGAGATTAGTTCTAATTACCGAGATCTATATATATATATATATGATTGAAATATTCTAAATTAAGATGTCTTAAAATTGAGATGGTTGAGGTGTCTTAATTTAAGATACCTTAGATTATTAAACTGTCTTAGGTTGACATGTTGGAGATTTTCTAGGTTGAGATGAGATCAATATATTAATATATTATGTTAACTATATATTACTATATTATGTTAAGTATTAGTTGGATATTTAAAATGATTAATAAGTTTAACCATAGTTAATAATAAGTAATTATTTTAAATCTATCATAATTAACCTAAAAGGTTGTGTTAATCTAAGTTCTGTATGTAGCTGTCTATAAATACTAAAATTTCAAGTGAAAATGTATGTTTTCTATTATAAGCTCTGAAACTTTTCAAGTACTGAGTACTAACTTAAGCGTTGGAGAACCTTTTGTAATATTTTTCTTATCCAGAAAAGGTCGAGAATCGAAATTCTTATTACTACAAAACTTCATATTTCCAATAACTCATTCCAACCAGTTTTTTCCTTTATTTACTCATCCTAAATATAATCTATTAATATAATGTTTGTAAGGACTTATATGCATGATGCATAAGCAAAGTTATGAATCTTATCAAGAGTTAACATGTTAATCTCAATTAAATTCTAAAACAAATCTCTCTATGTTAACTCACTAAATAAGTAAATAAGACTTTAATTAACTTTTAAATATTTTTTATAATTGTATAAATATTTTAAATTATAAATTGAATCCTAAATATTTTACATTAATTATAAATCAATTTTTAAATTTTATTATTTGTAATATAGTTGCAGGGTTAGATTCAATTTAACTTGACTAGGCACAACTCAACCTGACCTTGCATGATTTGGGCCTGATCTTGTATGACTCGGGCCTAACCTAACTATATCTTTTTCTTTACTTAGACCCAATTTAAGGTAAACTCAACACAACTTAGTATAACTTCAGTCCAACTCATTATAGTCTGATCTTGCCTCAAGCCAATTTGATCTTACCTCAACTCAGTCTAACTCGGTCTGATCTCGACTTGTCTAACATGAGCTCATTCAATCCTACAAAAATCTAACTTTAGCTCAACTTAGTATAGTTCATCTTAACATAGGTTAGGTACGACTAACTTAACATGAACAGTCGTGAATTTGACCCAAACTAACTTGAACTCGACTTGATCTGGGTCACACCTAGCCTCATTTGACCCTATCTAGACTGCTTCTTCTTGCACCACTAAGGTTTCTTCAAGCACCTCCAAATTTTTAAAAAATCCCCAAAGTGTCATGTTTGCAAAGAGAATTTTGTCCTTATGTATATTAAAGCAATGTAATAGTAGAAGAGGGAGGTGCATGAGGAAGGTGAAGGTGGATAGTGGCGGCGGTATTTTGTGGCGGTAGTGGTTTTATGTGGTGGCTTGGTGTCATCGGCAACGACGCAACAACAGAGCAGCGGCGAAGCTGTGGTGGTGGCGTAAGATCTTTTGAGGTAAGTTGGGTGGGATGGGTTGTATTCAGGAATATAATACTCTAGATCTAGAGAACAGTTTCGGAACAACCCATTTTAAAACTATTTTTTCTGTTGCAAAATAATTCTAGAATTGTACTCCAGATCTAGAGAATGTTTCGAAATAGCCTATTCTGAAACTGTTTTGCAACGAAAATCATAAATCACTCCCAAAATGTAGAACACCAATTACAGAAATCACTTTAAATCAACCATAAAATCTTTAATAAATCATCCTTACATAACACGATTAACAATTATTTAGATGGTGATGGACGATAGAAATAAAATAACGATAACAATAAATGGAATTAGTGAAGATAGCGATAATACACACAAAACAAAGGAGGTGCATTGAAGGTGAAATATTATAATAAAAATTTAAAATTGTTTGAGACACTTTACTCTGCACATAAATTTGGAGATTATTTTAAATTTTAAAGATATCCAAAAAGACAACAATCCCTTACCTACCATGATTTAAACCCCCACTCAATCCAACTCACTTGAATTTAGCATGACTTAACCCAAATTAAGTAAAACTTATACTCTATTATTTAAATAATAAATTAGTGTTTTATTTACTATTACAACGTAGTTAAATATTATTATAATTTTTTTCATCAGAATTATCGGACTCCATATACTTTTTTTCATATCATTTTTATATTGCACTTCAATTTCATTGTATCAGTTTAAATATAACAAAAAATTATCACGTATTAGAAAAACACTAATTTTAAAATAACTAATTGATATATAGAATCTTGTGCAAATGAAGCCGTATTTCCTTAAAAAAACTAGGTGTTCTGGTGTATATATATATTAAATGGGAAAAATATATAAAGTTAGGGTTTTAAATATTTATTAATTCAGTTTTATTTGTGAGGCTTTTGCTATCGCTTACAACTATGGCTACTCATGTTGCTGAAGCAAAGTCCACCATGACGACGTCGTCTCAGGATAAACGACACCGTTCCATCTTCGATGTTCCGTCGAATTTCTTCGACTCTTCTCGCCTTCTCCCTTCCCCATACTTTTCCGTTTCCGATCACCACACCGCAGGTCAAACCAAAACCTTTGAACCCTCCTCAAACGATGCCGTTCATGATTCTCAAAACGCTGTCGCTTCCGCGCCTAGGTTGACCTGCAATACCTGCAAAACTCAATTCGATTCCCTCCAAGACCAGCGTTCCCATTTCAAATCCGACATTCATCGGTTCAACGTAAGACTCAAACTATCCAGAATAGTCCCTTTTCAGTGATTTTTTGTAAAATTTATAATTTCTATTGTTGCATTAAAATGAGAATTTAATTCTAGTGCAATATATTGTAAACTAATTAGCTTGTATGATGAATTTGTTGAGGGCTATCGTAGCTACTAGAAATTGTTATAGATTGATTTATTGATTTCTAGTTAGTTGAGAATGTAAAAAACCTTTATAGTGATAATGCGTGAAAATTAGACTCTTAAAAAAAGAAAAAATTGAAATCACAATTCTTTGTTTTATCCTTATTTAAAAATAATTCAGAGTGGTCCCGTTTTCGGTGAATTATGTTATGTTTAGAATGCAATTTGCTTTGAAGAGCTACAGTTTTTTTTTTTTTTTTGGGAAGCTTTATATGCTCTTGTGTAAGTTAAAAATGGTAACAGAATGACAATGTGCATTGTGGTTTGGGGATGTGAGTGTGTATTGTAGTGTTCTTGTTAATGTTCACGGGGTTGTATTGATTATAGGTGAAGCTGACAATTGCGGGGAAGAATATTGTGAAGGAAGAAGATTTTGAGGTTCTGACATCTGAATTTGTCAAAGACTATGATGTGTCCAGTATCTCGGGATCAGAAAGTGAGGATGAGTCACAAAGTCAAATTGTACTGCATGACAAATCGAGTGAAAATTTTAAACAGAAACTCTTCTTCCTTCTTCAGACAGGGCAGAGAGTTTCTGTTTGGAAGTGCTTAATTATGAATGTGACTGAAAATGTATTGTATGATGATGAAAAGGCAGAGAACGAAGTTGTTCAGAAGTTGAAATCTCTGACTGCTGAGCCCAGAAACAATACTCAATTGAGGATTATTCTGCTTGCATCTGGTGGGCACTTTGCTGGTTGTGTCTTTGATGGTGATGCTGTTGTGGCTCACAAGACATTTCACAGGTTAGAATATGATTCTTGCTTCCTAACAATAGAAATTTGCTATACTATTTCTCAGTATTATTCAATAAAAGATGAATATGATTGAAGTTTCATCTGGGAAACTGTGTGGAGGGAGAATAGCAATATATGCATAATGCATACACCACTAAATCGTGTTCAAAGATTAATATTAGAATACCAACGAAGCATGTATCCTTGTCAATTATTCTCTTGTTGGGGGTCTTGTCTGTTGGAAGTATTGTGTTAGGGCGTGGGGTCAATTTTGCTCCTGGGTCAATTTTGCTCCTGTTCACCCACAATTGATTTTTTTTACCTGGATGAGTCAAGCACGAGCGTTAACTATAAAATCTTGATGCTTCTTTCCTGACATTTAATGTTGCAAGCCTATCTTCTGAAGCTTGTGTTAACTTTTATGTGGAACACCCCTTGCATTAGAGTATATGGCATAGATTAGCTAATGTTAACCCTGCAGCTGATCCCTTTTAGCTTATTCTGGACACCACCAGATGTGTACAGGCATACTCCTACACCCTTTTGGTTTTCTTTTTCATTGTAAGTCATTCGTTTATAAGTGGGAGTTTCATACATATTTAAAGCTCATTTATGGATTTATGCGGATGACTTTTTAATTTGCTTATAGAATAAGAATTAATTCAAAATTCATTACCTTCAGTTACTATTGTCTTAGCTATCCATTATTACGAGGAATAGATAAACAAGTGATTAGATGCAATACGTTCTATCTGAATGGAAATGTATGTTCTTTTTGTAGTCTGTTTAACTTAGTTTTGGCAGGAACGTATGAAATGTTATACTGTTTGATTAACATTTTCGGCAGTTCTTTTTATTTCCTTTCCCTTGTTTTATTTCCTAAGGCAGTAAAGCATGTACTTCTCAATCGTTGACCAAATACCCATTCACTATTTTCTTATCCACTTTTATGATTGCTAGTTCTATTTGCTAAAAGTTGTAGTTGAATTTTTGAATTTTGTTTTATTCTTAAGCACTTATCACTCCTATACAGATATGTTGTACGGGCCAAGGCAGGGAAAAAACAATCATCTAAAGATGCTTCTGGCGGGGCTATACATTCTGCTGGGGCCTCACTTCGTCGTTATAATGAACTCGCATTAAAGAAGGTGTTCAAGTTAAAGCTATATTTTTTTATTTACATGATAGTCAAATGTTCTGCATTTTTATGTTCTGAAATCAACTGAAAGAGAAACCTATTTATAAATTTGGAATAATGTGACAAAATGATGCTATTTTTCTTAATTCATTTCAAAGTGTGAGAAGTGGGAATTTTAAATTATAATTATTTGAAAATGTTTTTGAGAATGTTATTTCTTAATAAGTAAACCGACGAAACATTAAAGTTTCCCCTTTATCAAATGCCCCTTATTCATATTAAAATTTCTCCTACTAAAGCACAAGTTGCCTTCTCTCAATTATGTATAATTATGGTAACGGCTACTAAGCCTGGTTTGTAAAAAAATTTAGAACTCTGATATCATCATCTGTGATTACTTAAGGTCTATTTGGTTTGAGAAAACATTTTATGCCTTCAAAAATAATTACAAAAATATATAAACTTGTTTCCACTTTTCATAAATTGTAAAAGCAAAAAAATATTGTTTTTGTCATTTTCTGTATGAATCTTTGAAAGTAGGAAATAAAATAAAAATGAGTGTACATTTTTTTAATTATTTGTGAAGGCAGGAAAGAAGAATAGCTAACATATTCTTAAATCAAATGTATCCTTATAATTGGTCATGAATTTTGACAAATTGACTGTTACAATGATTTCTCTTCCAATTTTACTTACAGTTATTCATTTTCAAACATGCACGGGGATATGCAGAAAACCTTCCATACTTATTGCTTGCTTTGTTTGTATGCACCTCCGATTTTTAAATATGGACTGATTATTGGCATGCCATTATTTTAGGAAGTGCATGAACTGTTTACTGCTTGGAAACCTTATTTTGATGCCTCCAATTGCGTATATATACATGCACCTTCAAGTAGTCGTCAACTGTTTTATGATGGAGAAAGATCATATTTTGGCAATCAGCAGTGTGTTATTAGAAACATTGCTTTGACTGTTCGGAGGCCTACTTTGAGGGAAGCAAAGCGTGTATATAGTCTGTTGACCCAGGTAACCTACGAAGCTGATGAGAAGGAAGTTTTACAAAGCAAACAAGAGGATTTGGTAACAGTTCACATTTCTAAAACAAATGGGTGTCCAACCTCCAACCAAGGGAATGGGGCTGTGTTGGATGACAAAGATAAAGCTGAAGCTTGTTCAAGTAAAAAAAATGATGCACTCTCCATTTCGAGTAATGGAGAAAGTGAGAATGAGCTATCCGGTAAATCAACTCCTTTACATCAAGCAGCCCAATCTGGTGACTCAGTAAAGGTTTTGGAGCTCCTGGAACAGGGCTGGGATCCTTGCTCCAAAGATGAAAGGGGGCGGACCCCATATATGTTGGCACATGACAAAGAAGTGAGGAATAATTTCAGAAGGTTTATGGCATCAAATCCTGACAAATGGGATTGGCATGCTGCAAAAGTGCCCAGTGCATTGACCAAAGAAATGGAAGAATCACAAGCTGCTAAGCAGGTGATTCTGCTAAATGTGAAAACAAGTTTTGAATACTGATTTAAAATCAAAATTACATTTTTGTATAATCCACCATGTTTTCTCTATGATTAAAATAATGATTACCTCTTTTGTGGTAGTACAGGCAGAAAAAGATGCTAAGAGAAAAGCCAGAGCAAAGGAATTAAAGAAATTGCGTAAAGCAAAAGAAAAGAAGGCTCAGGTTCGTTTCTGTTTCATCTTATATGATCACCTCAATGACCTGTTTCTGAAAGCATTTCACCTTGGTTTATAAAATGTTATTTAATTGATAGTTTCATTACATATACAGAGCTAAATCATGGTAATTTCATTTTGTTAGTGTTTACCCTAGATATTTTTGAGACATCTTGTTGAAATAGTTTAGAGTGAAAATGGTACCTGGTCCTTTGATCGGCATTCCCCTATTTTGCCTTTCCACCATTGACTACCAAACACAAAGCAATTAGCTTGTGATGATTGAGTCTTTGGCAAGTATGCATAAACAAATGAACTTTTTGTGAATTATTGAAATGAGAGGGAAACTTGTACATACTTCACCAATTTGAGTTCTATTATTGTGCTTTACTCTGTTGTTTGTGGTTTCAGTCCTAGGGCAATACCTCAAGCAGTTTCCACATTTTTCTGAAGAATTTTCACTCAGAAGCTGCTTTGATTTTCCATATTTCTCATTTACCAGCACACACACACTTTTACTCATTATTCATCATTCTTGAGGTAACAAAAAAACGTGGTGTTCAGGTTGAAGCCACCTTGCCAAAGAATGATTCCAAAACTGTAGAGAAGCAAGTAACTGCTTCAACTTCGATAAGGGGACAATCTAAACTAAAAAGTGGCGTGCAATTATCCAAAGAGGTTAGATACTTAATTTTGATAATATGTGAAAATCATATCTTTTGTAATCATGCTACGCATTTATGAGATTATGTTACCCTTCCACCTGAGTAATTTCCACTCTTAACTGCTAATTGGAAATGGGTTGTTTATTGTTTTTTTGAAAACAGGACCAAATAAGAATGGCACAGGCCGCCGAAAGAGAAAAGCGAGCAGCTGCTGCTGAGAGGAGAATAGCTGCCCTCAAAATTCAAGCTAACAGTACGACCGCTTCACCTAGCATGTCAGAGCCTAAAAGTGGATTAGCCGGTGACATTTACTGTTCCTGTTGTAATTCATCACTTGCTGGTAAAGTTCCCTTCCACCGGTATCATTACAAATACTGCAGCACATCATGCATGCATGTACACAAGGATATCCTAGAAGATCAATGATAAGGTGTGTAGATACTTTAAATTTTGTTTTTGCAAGTCAAGATTGCTCCAAATATCCATTGTTCTTGATTTGGTTGCAAGTTATCTTGGATGGAAAAAGGTAAAGTGAAGCGGGGTGGGGAGCAGCCGTGGTGGAAGGACTGAATGGTAAATAACATGAGCTGATGATTTTAAAGGAATAAAAAATTGTTTCTAAGCAACATTGATACAGCTAGAGTCATAACAGCTATCTTAGAGCGTTCCCTCTGTGTTATTGGCATTGGTCCTGTATTATTTGATTTTCTTTTTCCGTATGTGGGTTTTTGTTGGGACTCTATTTTATCAGGCATGAATTGCCTGTTTTTAGATTAACCAGATCTGAAAGGTAGATTAGTTAAGGACTACAGCTGTATAACATAATCTCTCCATTGATGGTTCTAGCTTTAAATCTAAATACTAAAAAAGTTTATTTACTGTAGTATTATTCCAAAGGTAACAACTATTATTTGTTACTTGAAACTGTTTAAATTTACAATGGTTATTGCTGCATACACACATGGGTGCACACACGTCACTTAAGACGGTTTTCTTTATAGTCAGTCTCATCTCCTTTTACACCGTTGTTGTGATACTGCCTCCACACAATTTATATAATAATAAGAAAATACTTATATAATAAGAAAGAAAATATGAAAAATTTGAAATTCTTAATTTTTAAATAAATTTAAAATTATTTTAAATAATTAAACTACTTTCATAAATTTTTTGAATTTTATATTCAAATAATATATAGTGTATCATAAATAATTTTAAATTTTTCTATACAAAAAAATTATAGCAATAAAATTATCAATTCAAAACATATTAGATTTTAACCTTACAAAAAATGGTTAGAATGTGCCACTCGAGTGCATCCATCGCTTATAAAAGCGTGTTCAAGTTAATTACTTGTGTAGTTGCTACTTCACAAACTACAAACAAATTGATTCCTAATTTTGTGGCACCATGTCAAAACTATCTGCTGTTACTTCCATATTTTAGTCTGCACAAAAATATGTATCTGAATGATCAATCTAGTTGACCAGTTCTTCTTATGCTTCATTTTTATTTATTATCAGCCACGTAACATTTTGAAAGAAGCTAGTTCATTGACTAATTGGGTCATTCGTCGATTCATCTAGATATGTCAACACGATATATACACAAGATATGCTGCAGAAAAGATCTGGTTTATACAGTATTTTCTATATCAGCAAGCAACACTCGGTCTCTACTGATAAAATGAAAATCTGTAAAATTGATACTAACATGATATGCTACAAACTCCAAATCCATTTCAATGTCAGTGTAATTTTATAAACACCTTTTTTTTTTTAATTTATTGAAACTTCATTCCAAAGCAACATTGTAATATTAACATCAGAGGCCCATATCATCTCTTAAGATTTGTTCAACATAAAATAAAATAAAAAACAAATCATAATTTATCTAATTTATCAGATGTCCAAGTTCAAATCTTAGAATGGTCTAATTCCAAATCTCACAAAACATAAACAATGAAAACTTCAAATTCAACGTGGATTCTCTTCTCTAATATTATCTCTCTTTTGGCACTTCTGAATGTCACTGTTGTCACTATCTTCCTGTCATTCAGTGATTGTTGCAAGTTGTAAGAAATAATTTCAGTTCATAAAATCTTTGTCACCAAATTAACATGTATAAATAATTCTTGCATGGACGATTTGTCTATAAGGTGATAGACAAGAATCATAAACTTTAACATCATATGATATCCTTAGATTTTTTTTTCTTGATTTGAGATCTTTGTGTCACTTTAAAAATTGACGCATATGATTTCATGATAAATGAATGTCCTTGTTACTCAGCCCATAGGAAAAGTAACATTTGAACATTATTTTAACTAAAGGGTGATAAGAGCTTGAATGACAATTTTACGTTGAACACAAGCAAAACCAGAAAACCATATTTGTAAAATTCTTTGGTGGAAAAAAGAAACAATTTGCATAAGATACCAAATCATGATCCTAGAAGCTGATATGCTATCTCGATAATCCTGTTTTCGAACTTAAGTATTATAAATAGATTGCTAAGATCCATACTGTACACAATCAAGTTACTTTAATCACAGAAAAGTATTTACTAATACACTCATAATCCATACCAAGTTATTCTGAGAGGAGTATGAATTCGATTGTCACATAATACATTATAAAAAATTTCTTTAGGGTCTCACTAATACATCCTTTAATCACAATTACCAAAGCCTTATAAATATCAGTTAAGAAACTCTTAATATATCACACTTAACACTATGGCAGGTCCCTCACATTGCAGAGCCACCTTCTACATTCACCAGCAAACCTTCAACCTAACAACTCCTCTCGCAGTTAAATGCAACCTTGCTCACAATTCCTTCACCAAACAGCGCCACAAAGTGTATGCATTTACTCTTTCAACACTCTTGGGCTTCCTCCAAGTTCAAACTTCATGCTCCACAACTCCCCCCTTCCAAGTGCACCCTTTGACCGCAAAAGCTTGTGTGTGTGGAATATTAGGGTACTGCTTGGCCTTCAGGGCATGTCTGTTTTTACCCTCATACGCTTCTCAGTTAAGCATTGCCATGGCAGCATTTGGCTCGTTTTCCTTGGCTTCTTTGGTGTCACTTCTTTTCTCTGACTCCTGGTGGCACCTCAAGTGCATGTTTTACGTCTTACTTGTGGCGGTTGAGTTGCATGAAATAGTAACGGTCGCAGTGTTCATGCATGGGAAACATTGTTTGAAGAGATTAACGTGGCTATGGAGATCAAGATCATGCAACATGAGCTCTCTGCAACAAGAGGGTTTGATAGATTATAATGTGTAATTGAGGATGTGAAAGAATAAATGTTTGTAATATTAGTTATTTATATGTAAACCTTTGTCTGCCAAAAAAGTGTTGAATAAACTTGTATGCATGTTAAAAATTAAGATTGTACCAAAACCAACATAAACACACACATATGATATATTTAATAAATTATTTTATAAACTTATCTCTAGTTAATCTTAAACACATGGAAACTCTCGTGCGTGGGGTTATATTGTTTAAGGATGATTCGAGTGATATAAAAATCCTGTTAGAATACACTCCCATTTTAAAAAATAAAATTTAAGTCTAACTCAATCATCTTATAAGATGAAATTTTTATTTATTTATAAACTATTAAAAAACCTTAGTCTCGTGAAATTTCAACAAATATAAAAATATAAATGTATTTTTAATTAAATTAAATCAAATTTCAAATTTTATGTTAAAAATCAATTAAGTTCAAATCGAACCAAACTGTATTTTGTGTTTAAGATTATTTTGTGTTTAAGATTATTCAATAATATATTGCACGAACTTCTAATTAAAAATATGATAAAATATTAAAAGAAAAATTTAGAAAATGGAATTTTTAAAATGATAAAGTATATAGTAGAAGGGGTTAAAATATTTTTAATAAAAAAGTGGTTTTTCCTTACCGCGTAGACGGAGATAAAAACCAAAAAAAAAAATTGCAAAGCTTTCGAGGGAAGCTTTGTGTTTGTGTTTTTGTTAAGAGTGAGTGAGTCATCAAAAGGGAAACCCTCACCAATCTCTTTGCTTCACTTCACTCTCTTTACACTTCCCAGTGTTGAAGAGGACCAAGAAATTCAATTCAGTTAGTTACAATTGAGGAAGTAGCAGTTAATTAGGGTTTCGACGCGGCCATGGAAGAGGCGAAAGTGGAAACCCCATCGTCAGCGTCGAGAGGCAACAACGCCGGTGACCATGGTTCGCCGAGTTTGAGCCCTAGGGCGCGCATTGTCTCCGTTGCCTCTAACATTGCCTCGCAGCCTCTTCACAACTCTGACCCTCGCGTTTGGGGTGTTCTCACTGCCATCTCCAACAATGCCCGCAAAAGGCACCAGGTTTCCCCAGTTTCCTCTTTTTTTTCTTTCTTTCTTCTTCCAAAAATTTATTATATACGAGTTGTGTTGTGTTGTTTTGGCTCCAATTTAACTCAAGATTCTTGAGTTCAAGGATTATTGAATATGAATGCTCAGTTTCCTTCGTGATTGTATGTTGTTGGTTTAAAGTATTTACTGATTTTGCTAATAACTGTTTCGGGGGAAAGTGAATGATCAGCTTCTTCTTTCCCAGTCATTTTTTTTTCATATAAAAGTCTTTTAACACAACGTCTTGTTTAAGACATTCAAACCCAGTAACCAGAGTTTTTTGTACTTGGGTGAATTGGCGACTAATATTTTGTCAATAGTCTTTGTTTTATTAAGACATTATGGACAAATATTTGTTTGTATTTGAATTATGATGGATGAATGGAATAATTAATATTTGTTGTTGTGGAATACGGAGTTGTAGTTTTATGGATACGATGCCTATACTCAGAACCAAGCAAAACTTTAGAATGCATATTTTAGAAAGACAACGTTAAAGTGGTTTTAAAGGTTTTCTTGAGGTTTTTAAATGTTTTTATGTTGTTGTTGCATTTGAGAAAAATGCACGTGCAATAGTTGCTTTGGAATGCTATTACTTTTGCTAAAAAGAAAGGAATTGGGAAAAGCCCCTCTTAAATGAAAAGAATGAATTGTAGGTTAACTTTTTGTAATAAAATGTCATTTTATCCCTTTTTATCTAATGATTTATGATTTTAGAATGTAGAATGGTTGCACTAATTGAATATTTGTTATTATATTGAAGGTGAGGTTAATATGTATATGTTGTTGACTTTTTTTTATAACAATAGTATTGGGGAATTGACCCTATTGTTCATTATTTTTGGGTAAATGCAATCTACATTGAGTCCTTTAAGGTGTTGGTTGTGTCGACTGCGCTGAACTGTATAAAGGGACATGGTGAAAAACATGAAACAAAGGTTATCCTAAGGAATTTTTTGTTACTTTGTTTAGACCGAGCTGTTTGTTGATGTCCTATATATTGTCAATATTAGTGGAAATTTCGTTGCTCCTGTACCAGGGTGAGCCTTGGCACAATGGTAAGGTTGCTGCCTTGTGACTTAAAGGTCATGGGTGGACAAATCATGGAATAATTTCTCTACTTCTATGAGTTAGGCTGCGTATATCTTCCCACCCGAAATGGCTAGACCCAACTAGATGAGGGTTGCGTTTGTTGCTCCTTTATAATAGTCAACTAAAAATCTACTACTCATCATCCAAACTACTTATTAAGGAAATCTTTAGGCAATTAGGTACAATTCAATTTGTGGTATTTCAATTTCAGTAATTCACCCAGACTTACAAATGTCCGTGATTTCAAATTTATAAATTTTCTAATGAAATTGTGCATGGTAGTTAATTCCTACTAGTTTTCCCTGTGACCAATGTTATTTGCACTTTTATTTTCAATTTTTTTGGTTTAACTGTTCATTTCTCTTTTAATGTTTTCTCATAAATGTTTGCAACAGGGAATTAACATTATATTAAGTGCTGATGAACACTGCTTTGGGCGATTGGTAGGGGATGTGCGTTTCCAGATTGATTCCAATTCTGTTAGTGCAAATCATTGCAAAATATACAGGATGAAGGTTACTAATGAAAATATGGAGAATGCCACATCGATACTCTTGAAAGATACAAGGTATTGAATTCTTTTTAGAACTTGAGGTCCTCCCATCATTTAATTGGAATTAAAGAGTTTTTTTCCCTTTGTTCTTCATATTCTGATTTTTGTAAAACTTTATTCAGTACAAATGGAACTTACCTTAACTGGGAGAAATTGAAAAAGAATGGTGCTGCGGTGAAAGTCTGCCATGGTGATATTATATCATTTGCTGCTCCTCCACAACATGGTATGGTAATTTTGAATTCCCTTCAATAGCTTAATATTTCATTTTTTTATTTATTTCTATTCCGCCTGTTCTCACTGTAGTTATAGAGCTGATTTTTTTACTGGTTAATGCTATGGTTCTTTTCTCTATTTCCCGTTATCTTTTCTTTTCATTTCCTTCAATTGTGAAAAGTGTATACAAATTTTAAAAAATATTTGAGCAAATGTATGTTTAAGTGCTATTTGGTTGCAAATTGTCATTGAAAAAGTTAATATTGTTGTGATTAATTATCTTTTTTGTAAATTCATTTGTATTTGAGAAAATATATAAATAAAACATTGTCCCATATAATGATTTTTATTTAGTGTACGACAACTTCTGTTATTTATACTTTTGCTTGTGCACCTTTAATTTAAAGTAGGACAACTACTGCAATTATTTGTAATAAATTTGAGAAATTACTGCTTTGAGAGTATCTATTGCCTTCTGTATTTTGCGCTATTTCAAATTATTACAATTTGGTCTTATCATGCAGATCTGGCATTTGCTTTTGTGTATCGAGATGTGCCTGTGTCTAGCCCAATGCCAGATAATGCAGTTGTTAAACGAAAAGCAGGTAGTGTAATAATGAGCAGCACCTCATATATTTACCTTTTTTCGTCATTCTTGTTGTTCTACTCTAATTTTTGTGCAAGTAGAATGAAGCTTCTAAATTTATGTTGATTTGAAGTTTTATGTGTGTGCTGACATTCATAATTTCCTTTGCATGTGATCAACTCTTCGCAAATTACGTCTAGTTTATTGATGATTGAGATATATAATATACTGACTTGATATTTACTTTTATTTCAGTTTCTAATACGTTTTGCTTTTGTTTTGTCTTTTCTCCTCTTTCTCTAATGTGTAGAGGATTTTATTTCTGAAAACAAGAGATTGAAAGGTTTAGGCATCGGTGCTCCTGAGGGTCCCATATCTCTAGATGATTTTCGAAGTCTTCAAAGATCAAACATGGTGTGATAATTTAGAAGGATTGCTTATTGTAAACTTTTTTTCTTTCTTTAATTGTACCCAATCTTCTTGTCAGGAATTGAGAAAGCAATTGGAGGATCAGGTGGTTACAATTGATACTTTGCGTAGTGACAACCGTGCAGCTGTTGAACGCCATGAAAGTGTATGTAATAATCACAGTTGAACTTACTGGGACAACACCTAGATTAAGCTGAGATTCCCCTAAATTTTTTTTTATACCTAACCCTTAATTTTAGAAATGATGTAAAAAGGGCACGTTATGTTATATAATTTTGGTAATTATAGCCACTGATAATTATCCTTGTATTTCATGATCTTGTGTCAGTCAAACACACAGAATTCATCACATCCTTCTTATTTTCTCTCTTAGCATTTTATCTGAGTCTACATTTCCACTGTTGTGCTTGCCCAGCCTCCATCTACATCTGTATGGACTCCTTGCTTTCTAACCATTGTTGTCAATCCCAAAAACAGGCGCAGTGTCTGACCCTGAAAACACTGTAGCACATAGTGGGATGTCTGCTAGTCTAACCAATTAGAATAGGAAAATTGAAGGGTAAAACTTAGAAGGGAGCATAATAAGACAGATGAAAAGTCTGTTTCGCAGAGATTAAAAAGCAGAACACTGGATGAAACAGAGGAAGGCAGCAAAGGTTGGTTGGCCAGAAACAATGATAGGATTGCCAAAAAAGTGGCCGTAGAGGTTTAAGGATGATCAGAAACTGTGCAAAAATGAGGTTACAGAGGTTGCAGATGGTAAGAAGTTGGCACAAATACCCAGAAAATATTGGGAAATGCTAAGGGAGTTAGTTGAAAAAACGATGCTACTCCGTAACAGTGTCCATGCAATTGGCAGAGAAAGCAGGGTTTCAAATCTGATCCAAAGGGGGGACAAATTCCCAAATTTTCCCCTAAAACAGCCTTAAATGACACTTTTTCATCTTTAAGATAGGGTTTTTGCGACACACTCAAATGGTGCTGACTCCAATTGTATTTTGTCTACTGTTGCATTGCAACAACTGACACCTCAAACTGTATTTTGTAGCATGTTTGAGACACATCTATCATCATTGTTTGATGCCATTGATAATCATGGTTCTACTACGGATGGCAACGGAGTGGGTGTGGGTCTGACTTGGGTCCATCCCCGAAGTAAAAATTCACACTCATCCCCATTCTCGTCAGATAGGAAATTTTCGTTACATTTCCAAAATGGTAAAGTAAATTAGAAATTCCCGTTCTTGAAAATATATTGTTGTGAATTTCTTTGGAATGCGGTCTTGTCTATTTTTGCTGTTCTGTTAGTCATGTTCTTTGAGATACCAGAGTTGGTATACTCTATCTTTTTGTTTATTTTGGTTAAACAGATGACCTTCAAACTTGGTAGATGTTACGAACCTCAAAATGAGAACCAGGAAAACACTCACACAACAAAGAAATGTAGTATTATTCCCAAATAAAACAATCGTGAACAAGACCACTTTACAAAGGAACCAAAGTCCTTTCACACAGGATTAGCCCTGTCAACACTAAAAACAACCAAAAGTCCTCTCACAACTACAAATTGGTCTTTATATAGACCTACCTCAAAGACTAACAACAAATGGCCTTCCCCGCCAAACAACGTACAAACCACCCCAACTACCTTAGTCTTTATTTTTAAATTTTCCCCTATAATAAACTCTCCATATTATTTACCCTCTCATTTTCCTTATTCCTGACAGTAGATATGCAGAGTAGCTTATCTTGCTTAAGTGTCTTCTTATCCATAAATTTGAAGTTTGAAGATGAAGTTTGAAGCTAGTTGACAGATGAATTGGACTAGGGCCCATAAATTTGTTTTCTACTGGAACAAAGCAATAAGGTTGTTGTACATGGAAAATTAGCCTTTGTAATCAAAAGCATCCTTATGTCTTGTTTGTTATTGTAAAAACTCAAGCTTATAACTTTTAACGCGCTGTAGGTATTGGTTTGGCATATTGAGCTCTGGCTCAGCAGTTTGGTTTGATTCGGCGTTAGGCTGATTACTTAGGGCCTATTTTGATGAACTTTTCGATAAATACTTATTGGAAAGAAAAACAAGTTTCTCCTTAAGATAATCTATAGAAGCTTTCTCATATAATTTCTCTAAATTTTTATTTTTAACTTGGGCATAAACTTATTTTAGTTTATGGAGAAGCTCGTATAATTTTATCTTCTTATTTTTCTCTTAGAAGTTCTTATAGAGAAATTTGTCTAAACAAATCCTTTGTCTTGTATCGCCACTCACTTGAAAGATGCACTTATTACTTGATTTTATACACGGGTAACATTGGCACTGCTGACAGTAATGTGAAGGAGCATCTTTGTTATCATTGAAACTTTGGTACTGAATGGGGATAGAGTAGTAAGATCCAAGAATGATATTATGATTTCTTAGAGGAAGTAGTTTATGGACATTTTGGAGGAATCAGGATTCGTAATGGCTAAATTTGTTGGCACTCATATGGATCGTTGTGCTAAACTTTTGCCATGCTAGGAGGAGCCATTTTCTACACCCAAGAGCTAACAACAACTTGGTAGGAAAGTTAAATTATTTCACTATCAATTGTCTAGATATTTCTTTTGCAGTTACCCCTCACCCTCCCCAACTCTATTCATGATACTCTGTCTATCTGTGCCACTGAATTTTTCTCTTTTTGACTTTTCCTTGTCTAAAAGAAATTCAGATGTGATGTACATCAACTATCTCTGCATTTTGTCCATTTTAAAATAAATGTTTGATCTAGATTTCACCTTAGTTACTCACATAATTTGTAATTTGCAAAGTCTTATCCACTTTATGATTCATATTGTGTAGGAAATAAAATCAGTCAAAGACTCAGTTGAAAAATGTTACCTTGACCAATTAAAAGAATTACAGCAGACGGTGGATCTCAAACAGAAGGAATTGGGGGATCTCAACAAAGCATCTGCTGAACAAAGACATGCCCTGGAAGACCTTAATGAAAGGCTTAGTGCTTCTACACAGTCATGTGCTGAAGCAAATTCGATAATAAGTAGGTATGAATTATTTAATTCTTCTGTACTTCTGTATTTTATAATATCATTTTGTTTTAATATTTCTGTTAAGTATTGTAGACTTTAAGTGGTTCATATGGATATAGTTTCTACTGTTACTTGGTTAATTGGTCTTTTATGTTACCTAGTGAATTGACAATACAGATATGGTTTCCCTTAGTTATTCCTGTCATAGTAATCTATTATGCCTACAATGAATTGGTGCTGAATCTAAATTCTAAAAGCTGTATTATTTATGCTGACAGTATAGTAACTCTCTCTGTCCTTGTGTAGTCAAAAGGTAAACATAGCTGAACTAAAGGAACAATTAGATGATGAACGGACTCAACGAAAAGAAGAGCGAGAAAAGGCTTCTGCTGATCTAAAAGGTGCCGTTCATAGAGCCCAGTCTGAGGCCGTAGAGGAAATAAAACGACTCTCAGATGCTGGCTTAAGAAGAGAAAGAGAGCTACAAGAAGCAATAAATAAGCTTCAGGTTTGAAAGTTTTGATGCTAAATTAGTAAGAAACTGCTCCTTTTCTACTATTAGGAGCTCACATTCTTTCTCAATATATGTTGTAGGAGTCCGAGAGAGAAATGTCTGTGCTGGCTGAAACCTTGAGGTCCAAGCTGGTATTGTTTCAATTTTGCTCCGGTTAGTTTAAGAACATTTTTGCACTTACACTTCGTTTATAAATTTATTCTTTATATGCGTTTTCTGTTGCAGGAGGATACCAGGCAAAAGTTGGTTGTGTCTGATAATAAAGTTCGCCAATTGGAAACCCAAGTACATGAAGAGAAACTGGCCACTGAAAATGAAATGAAGGTAATCATATCATTTTATGTAGATTATTGTGTTACTTTATCTCGTCTTGCTTGATATCAAGCTGAAAATAAATTTTAATTCATGGAGCAGAAAGTAGAACTTGAACAACAGGAAACAAGAAGATTAAGGAAAGAGCTTGAGAGCGAAAAGGTAGATATATGTGAAGCAAATAAGTGAATACAAAGTGGTTTTATGGGGATGATATGTTCTTTACATTCAGGTGCAATGCTAATGTTATGTAGATGAAGCTGCATGATTTATTGGTATCACAAACACCGTGACTTTAACTGACTATTACTAATGCTGCTCTTCATCCAAAGAAGGAAGAAAAACTTAATAGCTTATATTCTAATTGGGTTTTTTCGTCCTATATCTTATCATCTTTCTTTAAGCTCATTTCTTTCCTGCGGGTCAAGTTTCCTTATTTGAAGCCGAGGTTTTTGTTGATGTTGTTAGCAGGCAGCTCGAGAAGAAGCTTGGGCTAAAGTTTCTGTTCTTGAGCTTGAGATAAATGCTGCAATGAGAGATCTTGATTTTGAAAGGCGGAGGTTAAAAGGTGCTAGGGAAAGACTAATGCTTCGGTAAGACTAGATTTGGTGTTGATTATAATTATTGGGCATTTGTGATTTGAAAAGTAGGTAGAATCCCCAACGTAGACTACTTACTGGCATAGAATATCAGAGGACATTTGTATTGTAATAACTATTCTTTATGCAGAATAAATTAGATAGGAGTTCTAACACTCTAATAAAATCTTCATAAGGATCATGTATATTAGGATTTTATAAACATTACCCTGATGGATCTTAACTAACTTTTAAACTGATATAAAAATATAATGAGATAAAATGGATGTAGAAACATGTTCAGCAAGAGTAGGAGTATCCAAAAGTTTAGGGAACCTTCTTTAGAAGGTATTTTTGGAGTCTTTGTTGCCTATAAACCTTTTTCTATTGATATCTCTATAGAGAATGTCCGTACAAGAATGTTTGTGAGTAAATCGATGGCTGCGATTGCAGAAGAAGGAATTTTGTGGTTAATTGTGTTACTTTGATTTGAATATATACTACTCAGCAACGTTATTTCTATTGAAAATGTAGATACTGGTGTCCATAAGTACGTATTGTCATTCATATTGAAGATTTGTTTTCAGCTGAATGTTACAAGTCCTAGCTGGTTAATGTACTAGCGAGTCATAGTATATGAAGTCTGTTTTGACAGTTATGCTTTGTTAATTCTTCATGTGCACCTCTTGCATTCTTCGTAATGATTGTAGATTTCTAGATTTTGCAGCTGAAGCTCTGTGATGCCTTGCAGGGAAACACAGCTTCGAGCATTTTATTCCACTACTGAAGAGATACAAGTACTGTTTGCTAAGCAACAGGAACAATTGAAATCTATGCAGAGAACTCTAGAAGATGATGAAAATTATGAGAATGTTTCTGTAGAAATGGATGGAGTCATTGGTGGAACCTTGGGCAGAGAAAAAGAAGTTGATGGATACCATAGCCAAAATGACGCCAAGGCAGATTCAACTACTTCTGCACAAAAGCTCCACATAGATCACGTTGAAACATCAAGCAATGAGGCAAGTGTCACTGAGAAGCATGACTGTGATATGAGAAGTGAAGAATGTCAAAATACACAAGAGGCAGAATTCACCAGTGCTGACCATGACCATAGTGTCAGAGGCGGCTTTGGTTGTAACATTGATGGTATTAGCACAGGAAATGTGGTGGAGGAAGATGCTGCTGTTGGCACTGAAAAAGTTCTTGAAACTGAGCAGAATATTGATTTGAACAAATGTTTAGGCGGGGACACAATGCAAATTGATGACGATGATAACAATGTACAAGAAACTGAGGAGCTTGCTCAAATTCCTTCTCGTGAAGGTTTACATCACTATCAATCAAGTAATCCTTCAGAGACTCAAAAGACCATTGAGGATACAGAAGTTGAAGGAACAATCAGAACAGCAGACCTTTTAACTTCTGAAGTCGCTGGTAGTTGGGCTTGCGATACAGCCCCTTCTATGCATGAAGAAAATGAATCTCTGAGAAGCAGAGATAGTAATGAAGTTTCAAGAGCATTGCTTGATTCTAGTGTCGTGGTGGCTGAGAGTCAGAATACTCTTTCTGATGCTACAGTTGCCAGACAAAATGAACGACGAGCACTAAGTGAGATGATTGGCATTGTTGCTCCTGATTTGAGGGAGCAATTTGGAGGCTCTGCATACGATTGTGACCAAGGGGAAGATGGAGGCGGTTCATCTGACTCAGATACTGAGAGTTGTAGCAACACTAGCATTGATAACATAGCCGATGCAAAGGGTGGATCGATATCTGATGAGGAAACTCAGGCTAGTGACCATGATCAGGAGGATCAAAAGCAAGGTGATAGCATGGATGAAGACGATGAAGCCACCCAAGAAGATTGATTTTCTTGCATAGTTGGAGATTGTAAGGAGATATTCGGGTATGTAAATTGTATAGATACTGAAGGAATCTCCTGTTCTTTTTGCAATTGCCCTAGCTCCCTCACCCCTTCCTTTGTAATTATATTTAAGGCAGTTTATTGCATATAATTATTGAAAAATTATTAAATGCCATTTTGCTTCATTAAATGCAAATACTGATAAAAAAGGTATTGAGTTGCTAGTTAATACATGCTTCAAGTAGTCCATCTAAGGAAAGGACACACCATTTTGATTTTTGTCTTTCCAAGCCATGTTAGTTGCATCGTGATGCAAAGTATGTATCAGAGAACTTATATTTCACATCGTGAATTGAAAGATTCAAAAACATTTAAAAAATGTAACATATAATTATAAGATACAATTAATAACTACTGTAGAAAAGTGTGGTTGTGTCTGTATATTTCCTGTGCTGCAGCAACGTTTGATGTGTAGTTGAGAAGGGAGCACAAGCAAGGGTGACGGGTGTAGGTGGGGAAGAGATTGTGGCTGAGCCTAGAAGTGAGGAAAAGGCAAAATAAAGTCCTTAGAGCTAAGGTGATGTAGATTTTGCTTTCATAGAATATCCTCTCGTTGTTAAAGGAAACCATTATGACAATCCAAATAAGGAAGAGGAGGAACTGGATGGAGGGAAAAACACCAACTGGTATGCATCTCCTCTCACATAGTCCGCGTAATAAAAAGAATCAGCTTAAGATTTTTTCAAACCGGATCATGGGACTTGACCTATTTTGGAGTAAGACGGTTTCAAACATCATTCAGGTTGTGATTCTTGTTAGAAACGCAATTCATCGCATAAACGCATTTTCCAATTATTCGTGTTTGCAATACGAATAGTGTATACATGTTCCAAGCATTTTAAAATATCAGTCTGTAGAATTTGACTCAGTTTTTACTGAAAAAATTGCCATGTGTGCTTGGAATCTGAAACTCTGGTTCGCCGAGTATAATAACATAAATGCTATTACGTTACCACTTTGCCTAACAATATTCTCTTGCAAAATGGTAAAATAAATTGGATAAATAAAAACATCCCCTTTTTCGGAATTCGTTATGCCGTGGAAATTCTTGCCCTAATTCTTCTTGTGTATAGGAAGGGAGAAAAATAGTAGAATGGAAATCTTGAAAGGGGACAGCGGCAGCAATTCAGAAGTGTAAATGCAAAAAAAAGGGAAGAACTTAGGATTTGTTGAAATATAAGACTTTCTTTAATTTAGAATCACTGGCTAAGGAGCATGAGACTTTAAGTGCTCAAATGAGTATTTTGATCCTGTAAAGTTTTAAATGAACTGTTCGATTTCTTAGTCGTATTTTTAATACTCTGCATTAAAATTAATTAAACTGTATAATTTACCAAATATTCGAGTTCTAAAGCTGTTTTAGACTCCCAGAAGATCACAATCCGTTATCCGATAACACTTTAGCAACAATGTTAATGTCCAATCAAAGGACAATCTAGAATACGGGCCTCGTGATTTGCACTTTAGAAATATATGCCGAAATATCCGTGTTGGAATTTATCCTTTTAGTTTTATCATACATAAATATATGCCAAAATATCCGTGCATATAACATTTTATTTAGAACTAAACATTAAAAATTTTCAAAAATTAATATTAAAATCACCAAAAGGTGTTAAATAAAAAAAGAAACTTTTGTTATCACAAATCACACGTTAAACTGATTGGATGTTCCAAACAGTTGAGTATCATCAACATCACCTTCTTGACAAAATTCTGCTGTGCTGTGTGAAGGAGAAGATATCATATTAATGTGTTAACAAATCTCATACAGCAATAAGCATAGTTATTAAGCATGTGACACGCAGATTCAACATTTTGTTCCAACAATGTGTTATCTGAGGTTTGATCGTGCACATTAAGATTCCCTGTAATACTTCCAAATTTGTTATGATAATAAGTTAAGAGATATGAAAAAGCATTGTAAGGTGATGGCAGATACTGTGGTGCATGAGAGAGTCCAGTCTCTGTAATAATCTTGGGGAAAATGGATTGAATTCATAGAGCTATAATTGTACACGTTTAAAAATGTGACAATGATGATGATAATAGAAGACGAAGAAAGCTAAGTGATGTTGATGATGATGAGGATGTGTACCAATTTTGAAGGCAATCAATGCCACTGGATAATTGAGTGGCAGAGATAAGATCATGGATTTCTAATTTGAATGTAAGGGAAATTGTGATGGTGAGGTGGACCACACACACAGATATATTGATATATATATATATATATATATATATATATTTATATATTGATGTTGAGAGATGAATGAGAACACAGATAGTGCATGTGAAACTACACCTCCTACTCACTTCAACTTGTGATTTATCCAACTATGATATTCTATTACCTTTATTCTTATTTTATTGCTTTCTATGCATTTCCCCCCATGCAATATTACTTTATCCAACCCAAAAAATAATTTGATTTGATACTTGCTTATAGGATACTTCATTAACTGAAATTTCTAACTACTGTTTTTTTTTTTTTTTAATTCTCCTGAAAAGCAAGGGTAATAAGATCTAGCATACAGGCTTCAATAGTTCAATTTAGATAAAAGTAAATTTATGCAAAGAAAAAATGGTTTAGTCTTTTTAATATATACTAAGAGATAAAACTGCACTTTGTGTCTCTTTAAATTAAAAAAAAATAATAATTAACAAAAGTAAGAGTAAGTCTGTTGTCAAAGGTATGCAGCTAATTTTATAACATGAAAGCCTGTTGTAAAGTGAAATCAGAAAAAAAAAAAAAAAAGTGAATATCGAAACTTCTTATCGCCTTTTAGAGATGAAAATAAATTGTATGAGTTGTTAAAATTACATCATAAAATTAAGGGGCTTTATAAAACTGATAGGAATCATATTGGATGATGTAGTGTCAAAATTGAAAATCATGAATAGAAGAGATTTAACATACACATCTCGTATTACATGAACCAAATTAAACTCGAGTTTTAACAGTAATATTATATATATATATATATATATATATATATATATATATTAAGATTATAAAATTATTCTTTTTTACAATTGGCTCAGTGGTTTTATTTAAGTGGAATTGATATGAAAAAAAAAAGTAATTTTAATGAGAGTAATAAGTGGATAGCTGGGGATTGCAATTAATTAATTAAGCAAACTTGCCACTTTTTCTTTACTTTTTTTTTGTTTTTTCTGAATTTATAATATTTTATGTGAGTAAATGACTTTGTGTTCCTATTAATTAGAGGGGAAAAAAAGGGTTATTCCCTTCCTTCAAAATAATATGCCGACTAATCTCAAATGCCACATGTCACAAGCACCCAAAATTTAGAATCTTGTCTAAAATAAAATAAAAGAAGTATAGATATATAAGTTGAGTGATATAAACTAATAGCAAAAAAAACATAGGCTATAAGATGGTCTTGAAAATGGGTAGGGATTTTGATATCATAGTTGACTAGTTCCTCATGTAGTGCAAGTATTTTGGTGGTAGTAATACAAGAAATGAGTGAGGGGTTGTGGTCCTTGTCCTCATCAAATAGCTACACCTCCCTTGTTCAAAAGGGTATGATGAGGGGCTCAAGAATAACCCTTCTTTGGTAAACATCAAACATGTAATACTTTATTCATAAATTTACACTACCATGAAAATAGATACAAATCACTTTCACAATCTAAAGTCACACATATATGTATGCAAATTACTTTTCTCCCCACCCTTTGCTTTTCCTTTCTTGCTTCACTACTAAATGAAAATGACTCCCTTTAACTCAAGATCAAAATAACCCCACAAGCTTTGCCCTAGTGTGACACTTCACTTTCCTAGCTACATCAACATCCACCTATGTGTCTCATTGATGAGTTTCATCCTAAATCTAGGAGGGTAATATTGCATAGTGTTACAAAACTATCTATTCATTTTACCATCTTGGTTAAATCATCATGTGTAGTTAGCAAAAATTCCCATATAGTCACAATTTTTATTTTTATTTTTGTGTAAGGTGGACATGTGAAATGGTGAGCCAAAGTTGGACAAGATATATACTAGTTTCCACTGTATGGCATGATGATATATAAACAAAAACCGTCCAATGAATGTGAGAAGGAGGCATGGTGGTCATGATGATGGAGAAGAAGATGAAGCCAAAATGGGGTTCATTTTCCAAATAAATGAGCATGGCTTTGGTACTCAATTACATGAAGAAAAGGGACAAAATAAGGGACCTAACCACATTGACTACTTAACCCTTCCATTCTTAATACAACACTCATTCTACCTTGGCTCCTTCTATCAAACATGTGACTCTCACGTGCCTCCCCATGTGACTCTTCTTTTGGAGTTGGACTTGGATTGGTGCCTCAAAAGTAACACGAATACCCAATTCTTTTCATTATTATATAATAATAGTAATAAAATAATTGATGTCATGTAATTGGTCTTTTTGACCCACATATCTAATTTGTCGCATTTTGTTTCTCCAAATCCAACTAATTAATTAATTAATTATGATTACGTGTCTAATAAGGTGTATAGATAATTAAAATAAACAAACATTTTGGTTGTGTCCTCGAAGGTAGAGATAAAAAAAATTAAGCATAATGAAAATGTTATATAACTTTATCGTTGAATAGAATCTTAACACGTAAAGACAAACCTACAATGTGAAAGAGAAGAGGCAGGATTAGAAAATGTTGGATCTACTTTCCAAATAAAACCTTCCTTAAGACCAGTCTTACCCATTAATTATATGAAACAAATAACAACTTTTGACAATGTATTGCTTACATAAATAGAATAAAAATAGGTTTGTTGATAAGTATTCTAAAAGTGGCTATTCATGAATTAAAAAAAATGAAGTTTTGATATTTGATAATGTTTGTTATTAAGTCTCTAAAATGGATTTCATTTTAATTTCATGGATATTTGATAAGATAATGCTTTAATCTAATGAAAAGAAGAAAACGTTTAAATAAACAAAACAAAAACAAAAATGTGTGTAGTGTTGACAAATCAATGGTATAAAGAAATGATCCGTCAACTTCCACTGTGAGAGGTTCAGACCAACTTGGTGTTGGTTTTGAAAATTGCTGTGATCTCTTTCGGTCGAAATGATTATCAAAGGATGAACATAAAAACAATCAAGGCTCTTAGACATTTGAATTTAATCACTATTCATGGTAAGAAAATGGAAAGCAACTATTCATTTGCAATAGTACAAGAATAGTGAGTGTGAAAGAACAACCTAACTCTAATCAAAGGTAAGACAAAGTTGTGTTAATTGGTTATTTAGCAATAAGACAATGATTTTTTCTCACAAAGGTTTTGTGATGTTAATTCCCTAACACAGTGCTTCTTCCCCCAATACCTCCTATTATACTAGTGGAATAGGGTTGACCTAATTGCATATATGGATAAATGCAATGTATCATTTGATACTATAAACCTAAAATTGAAATATGCAAGGCTACATTAATCTAATCAATACATGACAAAGGAAATACTTGTTTTATTTTGCATTTTTCACCTTTAGCAAGTTTAAAATTTTCACTCTTTTCAAAGAATGTATGTCTTTTAGTAAAGCCAAATTTAAAAAACCAAAATGCATTCATTTAATATATATATATATATATATATATATATATA
>Ga0099824_1000685_pt1 | contig 42965 bp, 47 predicted proteins | sample SiratrowhiteBW_FD_76837 | JGI IMG/M metagenome (GOLD analysis project Ga0099824, IMG submission 76837) | Root nodule microbial communities of legume samples collected from California, USA - Siratro white BW | ecosystem: Host-associated > Plants > Roots > Nodule | place: USA: California... | reverse complement strand
ATTCCTCTTTCTAAATTAACGATATCGCCAACCTGCCAATCGCCGATATTGGTTTTTAAAATAGTTTCGTCAATCGCAGTTACTGTATATAGAGAATCTTTAATGGCTACAACTGTAAGGCATATTCCGTTGTGCGAAACGCTCTGATCTATTTTTAATTCGTGAGTTATGGATGAATCAACTGTTATATGAAGATTGCTTTGGTCTTTTTTGATTTCTTGAACTTTGCCGAGTGTTTCTATAATTCCTGTGAACATTGTGGTTTTATTTTACTAAATTTGCACATCAAAATTAGTAATAAATAAACTGAGCTCATGAATAAAAAAGCAGAAAATATAATTGTTGGAATTTCAGTTGGAGATTTAAACGGTATTGGAAGCGAAGTTATACTGAAAACATTCGAAGATTCTCGTATGTTAGAATTGTGTACGCCGGTTATTTTTGCAAATGCTAAAATTCTTTCTTTCGTTAGAAAAAGCTTTACATCTACAGTTCAGTTTCACGGAGTTGATAAATTGGACCAGATTATACCAGGAAAGGTAAATGTTTTGAATCTTTGGAGAGAAGGGGTTGATATTAACTTTGGAGTCAATGATCCAAAAATAGGAGAATATGCTATAAAATCTTTTACAGCTGGAACAAAAGCGTTGAAAGAAGGTGAAATAGATGTTTTGGTAACAGCTCCGATTAATAAATACAATATACAGTCTGAAGATTTTAAATTTCCGGGACATACGGATTATCTAAATCAAGAATTAGAAGGAGATGCTTTAATGATGATGGTGCAGGATAATTTAAGGGTAGGTTTAATTACAGATCACGTGCCTTTAAACGAAGTGGCTTCTCATTTGACTGAGGAGCTAATTACTAAAAAAATTGAAACTATTAGAAAATCTCTAGTTCAGGATTTTAGTATAGTGAAGCCAAAAATTGCAGTTTTAGGATTGAATCCGCATGCTGGTGATGGTGGTGTAATTGGGAAAGAAGATGATTTGATTTTAAAACCAGTTCTGAAAAAAATATTCGATTCAGGTACAATGGTTTTTGGCCCATTTCCTGCTGATGGTTTTTTTGGAAGCTCTCAATATGAAAAATATGATGCTATTGTGGCAATGTATCACGATCAAGGATTAATTCCGTTTAAGACGCTTTCTTTTGGGAAAGGAGTGAATTATACAGCAGGTTTAAATAAAGTAAGAACCTCTCCAGATCACGGCACAGCTTATGATATAGCAGGAAAAGACATGGCAGATTACAATTCGTTTAAAGAAGCAGTCTATCTTGCAATCGATATTTTTCGCTCGCGTAATCAATATGAGGAGATTAGCCAAAAACCTCTTAAAATAAAAGAAAAACAGTTATAAACAAAAAAAGGTCAATAAGATTATTAGATTTATAATAATTTTATATCTTTGCACCCCAATTCAGATATCTAGTTTTAGAATTGAATTGATCAAATTGATGTTGAAATGAGCAAAACAAAAGAATTTTTAATTCCTTTCGTAGGATTAAAACTAGGAAAACACCATTTTGAGTATCAAATAAATAACACGTTCTTTAAGGACTTTGAGTACGATGAGTTTCAAAGTTCAGATATTAAAGTCAATTTACTTTTCGAAAAGAAAAGTAATATGTTAGAGTTAGAATTCAAACATAAAGGAACAGTAAATGTCCCTTGTGATCTGACAGGCGAAGATTTTGATTTACCTATAAAGGGAAAAATGAAACTGATTGTTCGCTTTGGAGAAGAATTTAATGATGATAATGAAGAGTTGTTGATTTTACCACATGGTGAACATGAAATAGATATAGCACAATATATTTATGAAATGATCGCACTTTCTGTTCCGCAGAAAAGAGTTCATCCAGGTGTTAAAGATGGGAGTCTGCAAACAGAAGCTTTAACAAAACTGAATGAATTAAGTGTAAAAGAACAAAAGGAAGAGAGTAACAAAGAAGAAGATATTGACCCGCGTTGGGAAAAATTAAAGAAACTATTAACGGATAAATAATATAGTAAAATGGCACATCCTAAGAGAAAAACCTCGAAAACAAGAAGAGATAAGAGAAGAACACATTACAAAGCTACTGTAGCTCAAATCGCTACATGTCCTATTACAGGTGAGGCACATTTATACCACAGAGCTTACTGGCATGAAGGTAAAATGTACTACAGAGGGCAAGTTGTTATCGATAAATCTGAAGCGGTTGCTTAATACGTTTTTGTAAATTATACTAGAACTCTCACATAGTGAGAGTTTTTTTTGTTGGTTATAATTTTCGTTTTTTAGGAAAATATAGACAAATTCGTTACGTTTTTTTTTGTAATTTTCAAGCCTTTTAAAAATTTTTCAAATTAATGATAATTTGAAAGGAAAATAATAGAATATAATGAATACAATCACAGCCGCAATTACCGCTGTTGGAGCTTATGTTCCTGACTTCGTTCTTTCGAACCAAGTGCTAGAAACAATGGTTGATACCAATGATGAGTGGATTACCGCTCGAACAGGAATTAAAGAAAGAAGAATTCTTAAAGATGCTGATAAAGGTACATCTTATCTTGCCATTCAAGCAGCAAAGGATTTAATTGCAAAAGCAAATATAGATCCGCTTGAGATTGATATGATTATAATGGCAACTGCAACACCAGATATGATGGTGGCTTCTACAGGAGTTTATGTTGCGACAGAAATTGGAGCTACAAATGCATTTTCATACGATTTGCAGGCTGCATGTTCAAGCTTTTTATACGGAATGTCGACAGCTGCAGCTTATGTTCAGTCTGGACGTTACAAAAAAGTGCTTTTAATTGGTGCCGATAAAATGTCATCAATTGTAGACTATACAGACAGAGCAACTTGTATTATTTTTGGAGATGGAGCTGGTGCAGTTCTTTTCGAACCAAATTATGAAGGTTTAGGTTTGCAGGATGAGTATTTAAGAAGTGATGGTGTTGGAAGAGATTTCCTTAAAATCCCAGCAGGAGGTTCTTTGATTCCGCCTTCAGAAGAAACTATAAAAAATAGACAGCACAATATTATGCAAGACGGTAAAACTGTTTTCAAATATGCTGTGACTAATATGGCCGATGCCAGCGAATTGATTTTACAAAGAAATAATTTGACAAATCAGGACGTTGATTGGTTGGTGCCACACCAAGCAAACAAACGTATTATCGATGCTACAGCAGGAAGATTAGAATTAGACGAGTCTAAAGTGCTGGTAAACATCGAGAGATATGGTAATACTACTTCTGGAACTTTACCATTAGTATTAGCTGACTTTGAAAATAAGCTTAAAAAAGGAGATAATGTTATCTTTGCCGCTTTTGGTGGTGGATTCACTTGGGGATCTATCTATTTGAAATGGGCTTACGATAAAAAATAAATTAAAACTAAAAACGAATCATTATGGATTTAAAAGAAATTCAAAACCTAATTAAATTTGTTGCAAATTCGGGCGTTGCAGAAGTGAAGTTAGAAATGGATGATGTAAAAATCACAATCAGAACAACTTTAGAAACAAATGTAACTGAAGCAACTTACGTACAGCAATTACCTGCTCAAGCAGCTTTACCTCAAGCGGCAGTTCCGCAAGTTACAGCTCCAACAGTTGTAAGTGTAACTCCAGAGAAACCTGCTTCTGACGATTCTAAATATGTTACTATAAAATCTCCAATCATTGGAACATTCTATAGAAAACCATCTCCAGACAAACCAGTTTTCACAGAAGTTGGAAGCACTGTATCTAAAGGTGATGTTCTTTGCGTAATTGAAGCAATGAAATTATTCAACGAAATCGAATCTGAAGTTTCTGGTAAAATTGTAAAAATTCTTGTAGACGATATGTCTCCAGTTGAATTTGACCAACCTTTATTCTTAGTAGATCCATCATAAATAAATTTAGATTTTAGATTTTAGATTTTAGATTGATCTGGCAGAATTAATACAGACATCTAAAATTATCTAATTATCAAATTGTCTAATTATCTAATTAAAATAAGATGTTTAAAAAAATATTAATTGCGAATAGAGGAGAAATTGCACTTCGTGTAATTCGTACATGTAAGGAAATGGGAATCAAAACTGTTGCAGTTTACTCTACAGCCGATGCAGAAAGTTTGCATGTTAAATTTGCAGACGAAGCGGTTTGTATAGGCCCTCCTCCGAGTAACTTATCGTATTTGAAAATGTCAAATATTATTGCAGCTGCAGAAATTACAAACGCAGATGCAATTCATCCAGGTTATGGATTTCTTTCTGAGAATGCTAAATTCTCTAAAATCTGTCAAGAGCACGGAATTAAGTTTATCGGTGCTGCTCCAGAAATGATCGACCGAATGGGAGATAAAGCTACTGCAAAAGAGACAATGAAAGCTGCAGGAGTTCCTTGTGTACCAGGTTCAGACGGTTTATTAGAATCATACGAACATGCAAAAAAAGTAGCTAAAGAAATTGGCTACCCAGTAATGATGAAGGCTACTGCTGGTGGTGGTGGAAAAGGTATGCGTGCCATCTGGAAAGAAGAAGACCTTCAGAAAGCATGGGAAAGCGCACGTCAAGAAGCTGCTGCAGCGTTTGGAAATGACGGAATGTACATGGAAAAACTTATTGAAGAGCCACGTCATATCGAAATTCAAGTTGTTGGAGATGCATACGGAAAAGCATGTCATCTTTCTGAAAGAGACTGTTCTGTACAGCGTCGTCACCAAAAACTTACTGAAGAAACCCCTTCACCTTTCATGACAGACGAACTTCGTACAAGAATGGGAGAAGCTGCTGTAAAAGCTGCTGAATTCATTAAATATGAAGGAGCTGGAACTGTAGAATTTTTAGTGGATAAACACAGAAACTTCTACTTTATGGAAATGAATACTCGTATTCAGGTGGAGCACCCAATCACAGAACAAGTTATTGATTATGATTTGATCCGTGAGCAGATTATGGTTGCTGCCGGAATTCCGATTTCTGGTAAAAACTACCTTCCGCAATTACACGCTATTGAAGTTCGTATTAATGCTGAAGATCCTTATAACGATTTTCGTCCTTCTCCAGGAAAAATTACTACACTTCATATGCCAGGAGGACATGGAGTTCGTTTAGATACTCACGTATACTCAGGATATAGTATTCCGCCAAACTATGATTCTATGATTGCTAAGTTGATTACAACTGCACAATCTCGTGAAGAAGCTATTAGCAAAATGCGAAGAGCTTTGGATGAGTTCGTAATAGAAGGTGTGAAAACTACAATCCCTTTCCACAGACAATTAATGGATGATCCAAAATATATTGCAGGAGATTATACAACTGCATTTATGGATACATTTAAAATGAATAGTCCAGAATAATTATAAAGGCTTCCAAATTTGGAAGCCTTTTTCTTTTATAAGCCTTTATAAATTCCAATATTTAAATTCCAAATTCCAATTGGAAACTTGAACTTTAAATTAGGAATTTAAATCTCACTGTAAACTTTGGAATTTGGAATTTACAAAAATTGGAATTTCTTTCAAGGTTACACTTTAAGTGTTTACTTATTACACACCTTTTTTCTCTTTTACACACCTTTTTAATTTTCTCATTTTTTGTTATATTTGATCTAAAACCTTTAAATACAGGTTTTTATGGTATTTGGCACGGCTCTTTTCTTTTACGGCATAATAATTTCATTACTTAAAGCGTAAACAACTATTAATTTAAATATATACGTTATGAAAAAATTATTTTTATCAGCCGCAATTGTTTTAGGAAGTTTAACGTCATTCGCTTCAACTACACAAGCACCCAATACAATCGTAAAAACGATTTCTATTGAAGATGAATACACAGAAATCAAATTAGAAGAATTACCAGCCGCTATTACAGAAGCTTTGAAAAAAGCATATCCTGAAGCAGTAATTACTAAAGCATACAAAAACGAAAAAGCACAGTATAAACTTGATGTGACTGTTGGCGACAAAGTTGGAAATCTTTTCGCAAATGCAGACGGAACTTGGATTAAACAATAATCTTAAAATGAGGTCTTGTGAAAATCCGGATCAAGAATACTAAGATCAAATTAACTATATTAAAAAACAACTATCATGAAAAATTTATTTTTATCAGCCGCAATCGTTTTGGGAGGTTTAACATCATTTGCTTCAACTTCGCCAATTTCAAATTCAATCGTAAAAACAATCTCTATCCAAGATGATTATACAGAAATCAAATTGGAAGAAGTTCCAACCGCTGTAACAGACGCTTTGAAAAAAGCATATCCAGACGCTGTGCTTTCTAAAGCATTTAAAAACACAAAATCTGAATACAAACTTGAAGTAACTGTTGGAGATAAAACAGGAAATCTTTTTGCTAACGCAGACGGAACTTGGATTAAAAAATAATTAAGTCTAACCCTTAAACTATAACTATGAAAAAGTTAATCTTATCGGCAGCAATTGTCTTAGGCAGTTTGTCGATGCATGCAGAAACCACTGCTGTAACTAACCCAATAGTACAGACAGTTAATGATCAGGATGGATATAAAGAAGTAGACGGAGTTCCGGCAGCTGTTAAGAAAGGCTTAGATGAAGCTTATCCTGGTGTAGTGCTTGAAAAAGCTTGGGTAAATGATAAAAAGGAGTACAAAATTGAGATAACGGTTCGAGGTGAAAAATCGATCGTTTATACAGATGCTTCTGGTAACATTCTTAAAAAATAATTTAAACCACAAATATTATGAAAAAGTTAGTTTTATCAGCAGCGATTGTTTTAGGAAGTCTTTCAGTAAATGCTGCAGTTCTTCCAGCAATCTCAATTACTCAATCAGTAATTTTTCAAGATGCATATACTGAGGTGGCTGCAGACCAAGTGCCGGCAGCAGTAAAATCTACAGTTGAAAAATCGTTTCCAAACACTAAGCTGGAAAAAGCTTATAAAAACGATAAGAACGAGTACAAACTTGAAATTTCAAGTGGAGATAAGAAGTATACTATTTTTACAGATGCTTCTGGTAATATCATCAAGAAATAATTAAAAATCAGCATCATGAAAAAATTAATCTTATCCGCAATAGTTGTTTTAGGAATAATGTCAATTCATGCAAATGTATTGCCTGCTTCTAAAGTTACTAAAGCAACTGTAACCATTCAGTCAGAATATACAGAAGTTACAGTAGATGCTGTGCCTGCAGCTGTAAAAACAGCCTTGCAGACCGCTTATCCGGGTGCAAAACTGGAAAAAGCATTTGTAAACGAAAAAAAAGAGTACAAGCTCGAAATATCAGTTGGAGACCAGAAGGCTACTGTTTATTCAGATGTCAATGGTAACTGGTTGAAAATATAATTAGGTGAATTTAGATTTATGTTTTTGGTGAAAAAGAGATTGCGTCGTGCAATCTCTTTTTTTTTACATATTTTACATAATTTTATGAAATAACAAGTATAATAATATTATTTTAGCAAAAAGTCCCTAAAAGCAGATGCCGAAGATATTAATAATAGAAGATGATATTGCGTTTTGTAAATTATTAGAAAAATTTCTAATCAAAAAAGCGTACGATGTAACGATAGCGTTCTCTGCCTCAGAAGCACGTGAAGCAGTTAAAAATGAATCCTTTGATTTGATTTTGACAGACCTTCGCTTGCCTGATTCTGATGGTATTGGATTGATGTCTGAATTTAAAAATTCGCATCCTCATATTCCGGTTATTTTGATGACAGGTTATTCTGATGTAAACACTGCAGTTAAAGCCATTAAAAATGGAGCGGCAGATTATATTTCTAAACCGTTTAATCCAGATGAAGTTCTTTTGGTTATTACCAATGCATTGCAAGCTCCAAAAGCTGAAGAAGAACAATCTGAAATTAGAGAGAAAAAGAAAAAAGCAATTAAAAAAACAAATACTTCTGAAAATGAATTTGTCAGAGGGATTTCTGTTGCCTCTAAAAAACTTTTAGATCATATTCAATTGGTAAGCCCGACAGATATGTCTGTTTTGATTATTGGTGAAAGTGGAACAGGAAAGGAAATCATAGCAAAAAGCATTCATCAGCAGAGCAGAAGAAAAGACAATAATTTTATCGCGGTAGACTGTGGAGCTATTCCAAAAGAATTGGCAGCGAGCGAATTTTTCGGTCACTTGAAAGGTTCTTTTACCGGAGCAATCAATGATAAAAAAGGATATTTTGAAGCGGCTAATGGAGGAACTTTGTTTTTGGACGAAATTGGAAATCTTTCGTACGAAAACCAAATTCAATTGTTGAGGGCACTTCAGGAAAGAAAAATTAAACCCGTTGGCAGCAACAAAGAAATAAACGTCGATATACGCATTATTACTGCTACCAATGAAGATTTGCGTGAAGCAGTAAAAAACGGCGATTTCAGAGAAGATTTATACCATAGAATCAATGAATTTTCTATTCAGTCACCGTCTTTAAAAGACCGTGGAGAAGATTTAATGGTTTTTGCCGATTATTTCCTTGAAAAAGCCAATCAGCAGTTAGATAAAGATGTTATCGGATTTTCTCCAGAAGTAGTTTCTATTTTTCAAAATTACAACTGGCCAGGAAATTTACGAGAATTGCAAAATTGCGTAAAACGTGCCACTCTTTTAACCCGTGGAGATTTTATAGAAAGCGATGTGCTTCCGGCAGAGTTTTTTCAGATTCAAAAACAACCTTCATCAAATGAGGTTTTTTCATTATCTGAAAACGAAAAAGAAACTATTATTCATGCGTTATCAAAAACACAAAATAATAAATCGGAAGCGGCAAAATTGCTTAAAATTACCAGAAAGACACTTTACAATAAATTGAAACAGTACAATATTGAGTAAAAAATTACTTTAAAAAGAGTTTTTTAAATCTCGTGTTTTAATTCTTCAAAAAGAACTTCTATTTTCTCATGTAAATCTGAGTAAGTTGCTTTTATATCAATGGTATCTAAATCTTCTTTTTCGAGATCTTTTAAAAGCTCACCAATTTCATTCGCCTGAATTTGTTTGAACATCGGAGCAATACGATGCGCGATAGATTTTATTTCATCATAATTTTTTTCTTGAACCGCGATTTTCAAAAAGCCTAAATTTTCTACTGTCGTGTCAATAAAAGATTTTAAAACTTCTTTTAACGCCAATTCGTCTTGTCCCAAAAAATCTTTCAAAGTTTCGAGAGAATAGATTTGAGAAGCATTAGTTGTGCTCTCAATATATTCATTCACAGGAATTTCTTCATGATCCAAAATATGCTGAATCGTTTCCAATAAAATTTTTGGCGAATAAGGTTTCTTTATAACCGTAGTAAAACCAGCATTTTTATATACCGAAAGATCCAAATCTGTACGTCCTGTAAGTGCAATGACAGGCTGATTTTTAAATACAGTTTCGGGAAGCTCGCGAAGTTTCTCTAAAAACAAAAATCCGTCGATTTCTGGCATTTGAATATCAGTAATGACAAAATCAAAATGCGTATTTCGAAGCGCTTCTAGAGCTTTAGCAGGATTGGTAAACGATAAAACCTGATGCTGTTCCTGTTTTAAAACACCGCTGGTCAAATTCAAGAGATTTATATCGTCATCTACAACAATAAAAGTTTGTCTTTTGATTTTTTTTGAAAGTTTGCTTTTGGTTTCGTTTAAAATAATATTCCCCTGGCTGCTATCAAATAATAATGGCAACTGAATAGTAAATGTGCTTCCTTTTCCAAAAATACTTTCTAAACTTAAGCTTCCGCCCAAAATAGAAATGATCTTCTGGCAAATTGATAATCCTAAACCGGTTCCGCCATATTTTTTTTCAATGTTCTCATTAGCTTGCGCAAATTCTTCAAAAACCAATTTCTGATTCGCTTTTTCAATTCCAATTCCAGTATCTTGAATCGAAATTGTAAAAAACTGATCGTCATTCGCGTAAGCGGCAATTCGAATATGACCTTCTTCGGTAAATTTATAAGCATTTCCAATAATGTTGGTCAGAATCTGTTTTAAACGAAAAGGATCGCCAACAATGCGTTTCTGAAACTGCTCGTCTACGTTGATGATCAGATCGATGTCTTTCTGTTTGTAAACCGTCTGAATGTTTCTAGCAACATCTTCAATAATTTCGGGTAATGAAAACGGAACTTTTTCTATAGAAATTTTTCCTGCTTCAATCTGTGAAAAGTCCAATAAATCCTGAACAAGCTGAGTTATATATTCAGACGAATTTTTAATGTTTTTAATGAAATAGGATTGCTTGGTATTGACATCTGAATTGCCTAAAAGTTCAGAATAACCGACAATGGTACTCAAAGGAGTTTTTAAATCGTGACTTACCGTTGAAATTAATTGCTCGCGGCTTTTCAACAGATTTTTGGTTTTAAAATTCGCGATTTCAAGCTGTTTTTTGTACAACTGAGATTTCGAATAATCACTGACAATTAGAATGGAGAAAAAGACCGTCAGCAACAAACCGATAACAGCAGAAGCGGTAACAATTTCGTTGACTCTTTTTAATGATTTTTCTTTTAATGAATTGTTCTTTATCGAATTGATGATAATCTCTCGCTCAATAATTCGAAGTATTTTTCTTAGCTGATCTGAAATGGCGATTTCATTTTGAAGCAATTTGTTTTCTTCAAAATTCAAAGATTCTTTCTTTTTTTCGGCTTTTATTTTTACAGAACTCAAAAGCTTTTTAGAATTGGCCAAAATAGAATCTGAAGCTTTTTTGCTCAGCGTGTTAGTGCTGTCATCAGGAATGTTCGAATTTAAATAATCGACATAACGTTGCAGAACACTTCGCTGGTAACTTCCTAATTGATTCGGGTTTTTGGTGAAATCCTGAAGTTCGAGTTTTCTAAGATTAAACTCCATTTTAGTGATTTCGTCAATCGCATTATTTACAGAAGTTTCATCGTCTGCTTTATTCTTGATTTCTCGTAATTGCTTGATGTTTTCTGTCTTTTCTGCCAAGAAATAAGTGACACTATCCAAAAGTGTTTTCTGGTATTCTGTCGTAACAATCTGTTTTAAAGTATCGATACGTTTGCGAAGCGAATCGGTTTCGATTAGATAATTTTTAAAATCTTTTTCAGAATTATTCTGAATTGTCTGTCTGGCTAAGCTCTCAGTTTTATAGACATTCGAATAAAGTCGGCTGACTCTAAGGATTTTGGTTTTTTCTAAAGCGATCTTATCTTCAAGCTTGTTATAAACCACATTTTCAGAATACAGAAACCACCCAACTGTAACAACCAAAGCCAATAATGCAACATAGCTGAATAAAACTTTGATTGCGGTGTAACTTCTTTTGGTCTCCATATTTTGCTTGAAAGATTTGGGATTCGGTTCGATTTTCGGGGATTAAAAACATTGCAATTTATCTAAAAAAATCTGTTTACGGAATAGTAAATTGGTCAATATCTTACATAATTCTAATGTCTAAAAACAGAAACAGCCGTAGATTATGTAAATCTACGGCTGTCAGATATAATTTTTAGGTTTTACAAAGTCTCATCCAACCATTTGAAGAATTCACCTTGCCAAACTTGAGCATTTTGCGGTTTTAAAACCCAGTGGTTTTCATCTGGGAAATACACAAATCGGCTTTTAATTCCTCTTAATTGAGCTGCTTGAAAAGCTTCTTGTCCTTGCCCGATTGGAACACGGAAATCTTTACCTCCTTGGAAAATTAAAATTGGCTTATTCCAATTCTGAACCAAAGTTGCAGGGTTGAAAGTCGTATACGCTTTTTGCGCTACAGCATTATCTTTTTCCCAATATGGTCCACCGAAATCCCAGTTGTTAAAGAAAACTTCCTCAGTTGTTCCTAACATTGAAACGGTATTGAAAACACCATCGTGAGCGATGAAAGTTTTGAAACGGTTTTTGTGGATTCCAGCTAAATAAAATACAGAATATCCTCCGTAACTAGCACCAACACATCCTAAACGGCTTTTGTCAACATAGCTTTCTTTTGCCACATCATCAATTGCAGAAAGGTAATCGTCCATAACTTGTCCGCCCCAATCTTTACTGATTTGTTCATTCCACTCAACACCATGTCCTGGCATTCCGCGGCGGTTTGGCGCTACGACTACATAGCCTTTTGCAGCCATTAAAGAGAAATTCCAACGGAAAGAGTACGATTGTGTCAATGGACTTTGTGGTCCTCCTTGACAGAATAATAAAGTTGGATATTTTTTAGCAGCATCAAAATTTGGAGGTAAGATTACCCAAACCAGCATTTTTTTGCCGTCGGTTGTAGTAACATAACGTCTTTCGGTTTTGCTTAAAGCTAAAGTTTTATACGTTTCTGTATTGATGTTTGATAATTGTTTCCAAGTATTTTTTTTCAAATTGAAAGAATATATTTCTCCAGCGTGATTCATGTCTGTTCTAGTAACAATAATATCATCTCCAGAGAAACCAATTAAATCATTCACATCAAAATCTCCGTTTGTCAATTGGCGAACATTGATTGCGATTTTAGTCAAACCAGGAAAATTAACTGAGAAAAGTTGTTTTGTACCATCAATTGGCGCCACAAAAAATACTGTTTTCCCGTCTTTACTCCAGATAAAATTATCTACAGTTCCGTCCCAGTTTGCTGTCAAGTTAGTTTTGATTCCTTTAAATTCAACAATAATATCGTTTTTATCAGACTCGTAACCGTCACGCTTCATTTGCAGCCAAGATAAATTTCCTGTTGGAGAAAATTGCGGTGCAGTATCATAACCTAAATTACCTTCGGTTTTATTAGTTGTTTTTTGAGTTTCTAAATTGTACTCATAAATGTCTGTGTTGGTAGAAATAGCATAAGCAGTTCCCGCTTTTTTCTTGCACACATAAAAAATGCTTTTGCTGTCTGGCGACCAGATATAATCTTCGTCACCGCCAAAAGGTTTTTGCGGAGAATCGAAATTTTCACCTTTCATGATGTCGGTTCCTTTTGCTCCGTCTTTGTTTTCTTTATAAAAAACGTGATTAAACTTTCCTTCGTTCCAAGTATCCCAGTGACGATAATCTAATCCGTCATAAATTTGAGCATCAGATTTTGTTAGACTTGGATAAAAATCTTTACCTAAAACACTTTCAAGTTTTACTTCTTCATTGTAAACGACAAATTTTCCGTCAGGCGAAATATTTTTATCAGCTAAAATTTCTTTAGTGTCTTTAATCTCAGTTGCAGTTCCTCCGTTTACAGGAATCATGTAGATTTTAGAAGTCGATTTGTTATCGGCCACAGAAGGCGTTGAAACTTTAAAAACGACATTTTTTGCATCTTTAGAAATGCCAAGAGGCGTCACTCTCCCTAATTTCCATAACAATTCTGGTGACATTACATTCTGTCCGATAGCATTTAAACTCATCATTATTAAGGTTGTTAATACTACTTTTTTCATAATTAATTATTCTATTTTTTGTGCGCTAAAAATACAACATTTAAATTCCAAGTTGTTAAATTCCAAATCCCAATTATTGTTAAAATTCTGAGATAAATTTTTTCGCCACGAATTCACGAATTTTTATTCTCAAAGATTACCAAAAAATAATTCGTGAATTTGTGGCTATCAAAAAATCAGTATTTTTATAAAAAACTCTGAAAATGGAACTAAGCTATTGGGAACTTAAAAATTGGTTCACGAATGTAGATTACACAATTGTGGGTAGCGGAATTGTAGGTCTTCATACTGCATTACGCTTGCGCGAAAGATTTCCTGCTGCTAAAATTCTGGTTCTCGAACGCGGAATGTTGCCACAAGGCGCCAGTACAAAAAATGCCGGTTTTGCCTGTTTCGGAAGTCTTTCTGAAATTATGGATGACTTAAAAACGCATTCAGAAGAAGATGTTGTGGCACTTATTGAGAAACGTTGGAAAGGACTTCAGTTGCTTCGAAAAAGGTTAGGTGATCAGGCCATTGATTTTAAACCGCACGGAGGATATGAATTGTTTTTGAAAGAAGATGAATTTGGATTTAATGAATGCATTTCTAAAATTCCGTTTATCAATGAAGTTTTAAAACCACTTTTCAAGACCGATGTTTTTTCGAAAGAAGTAGACCGATTCGGATTTCAAAATATTCAGGATTATTTAATTTTTAATCCGTTTGAAGCGCAGATTGATACTGGAAATATGATGCAGGAATTGCTAAGGCAAGCTGTTTCTTCAACTATTTTAATTCTAAATCAGCAGACAGTTACTTCCTATCTTGATGCAGGAAATCATGTCGAAGTGGTTTTAAATGATTTTAGCTTTAAAACACAAAAACTGCTTTTTGCAACCAATGGTTTTGCAAGCTCTTTGACAAACGGAGCAGTAAAGCCAGCCAGAGCGCAAGTGCTTATTACAGAACCAATTCACAATTTAGACATCAAAGGTACGTTTCATTTAGACCGCGGTTATTATTATTTTAGAAATATTGGCGATCGAATTTTATTAGGCGGAGGAAGAAACCTTGATTTTGAGGGAGAAACAACTACCGAATTTGGACAGACGAAAATTATTCAAAATAAATTGGAAGATTTGCTGAAAAATGTAATTTTACCAAATCAGGATTTTCAGATTTCGCATCGTTGGAGCGGTATTATGGGAGTCGGAAATAGTAAGAATCCTGTTGTGACCCAGCTTTCTGAAAATGTGTTCTGCGGAGTGCGTCTAGGCGGAATGGGAGTGGCAATAGGAAGTTTAATAGGAACAGAATTAGCAGATTTAATATAATGGCAGCAACCAAAAAACCAGCACCAAAAAAAACAACAGCAAGCAAACCAAAACCTAAAACGTCTTCCAAAAAATCGAATCGTTCTTTTGGCGAAAAAGTAAAATGGTTTTTTATTAAAGCGGCTTTATGGTTTTTTGGATTATCAATTGGATCGGTTATATTTTTTAAATACGTTCCAGTGCCATTTACGCCATTAATGCTCATTCGTGCCATCGAAAATAAAATGGCTGGTAAAGAAGTTTATTTTGACCACGATTGGGAACCGATTGATAAAATATCAATGAATTTGCAAAAAGCTGTAATTGCAAGTGAAGACGGAACTTTTTTAACCCACAATGGTTTTGATTTTAAAGCACTTCAAAAAGCGTATAAAAGTAACGAACGCGGACGCCGAATTAGAGGCGGAAGCACCATTTCGCAACAGACGGCCAAAAATGTCTTTTTATGGCAAGGAAAAAGTTATTTTCGTAAAGGTCTCGAAGCTTATTTTACGATTCTAATAGAATTGATCTGGGGCAAAGAGCGCATTATGGAAGTGTATTTGAACAGTATCGAAATGGGTGATGGTGTTTACGGCGCTTATGCAGCTACAGAACATTGGTACCGAAGAGACGCTTCGAGTTTGACTCCAATGCAAGCAGCTGGAATTGCGGCGATATTGCCAAATCCAAGAAAATTTAAAGCTACAGGTTCTTCAAGCTACATTAATAGAAGAAAGGAAAGAATTGTGCGCGAGATGCGTTATGTTGGAAAAATCAATTACAATGGAAAAGAAGAAAAGAAAAAGTAAAAAAGCGCTTTTTGCTTTTCTGATTTTGACTGTAACGCTAACTTTTGGGCAAGGAAAAACAACAGAAATAGGCTTTATATCTGACAATGATTTGTACACATCGTCTAAATACGATATGTATTATACCAATGGCTTGGAACTCTTTTATCGATTTTTATCTAAAAACAACAATGAAAAAATCAATAAAGAAATTACCGAATTTAGAATTGGGCAATATCTTTATAATCCACGTTTTCTTAACAAAGAGGCCGTTACGATAAACGATCGTCCTTTTGCGGGTTATCTTTTTGCAGAAGCTGGAAAAAGCTTTTTTTATCAGAGCGAATCAGTTTTAAAGACCGATTTTCAAATTGGCTTTCTTGGGCCAAATGCATTTGGAGAGGAATTGCAAGAGGGTTTTCATAAATTGATCGGCTACAAAAAAGTATATGGTTGGGAAAACCAGATTCATAATGCTTTAGGTTTGCAGGCGCATGCCATTTATTCAAAAAAAATGTTTCCTTCAAAACATAACGATTTTGTCGATCTTCATTGGCAGTCAGAAGGCAATCTGGGAACTATTTTCTCAGGAGTTTCTACAGGATTTATGGCGAGATTTGGATTTAAAAAACTCCTTCCAATTTACGATTCTAATATGCATAATGCTTCGGTAAGTGCAAATGAACAGCTAAATATTAGAGAGTTTTATTTCTACGCAGCGCCAAGTGTCAATTATCAGTTTTATGATGCGACGATTGAAGGCAGTATGTTTAATGATACAAGTCCAATCACTTTCGATTTGGAACCGCTTCGTTTTAACGCCGAAGCTGGTTTGAAATACCGACACAACAACTTCAACATATCTTATTCTTTCCTCTATCGCGGAAGAGAATTGAATGATCCTGGAATTGATACGAATTCGGGATATTTTTATGGGTCGATAAGGATGGGGTTTTTGCTAAGATAGGCTAAGCTATATATTCTGTAGTGCCTCTAGTTCTCTAGTGCTACATAGTGCTCATAGTGCGTTGCACTATCTTGATGCTGATAGGCTTTCAGTCTATAATAAAGATAGCTCTGAAAGAGCGCAACCACTAGCATAACGCAACGCGTTATGAATATGAATACGAATGCAAATTAATACAGTTAATCCAGCCCTGAAAGGGCGAAAGCCTAATCCCAAAGATAGCGTTCGTCATATTCAACCTTATATTTGTTTAGAAAGGCTAGAAGTTCTTTTTTGAATGTCTTTTTTCTATGATGTTCTTCTTGGTTTTTAATGTACTTTATAACGATATCTAATTGTGAAGGATTAACAGAAAAAATGCCATAACCATCCTGCCAATAAAAGTTAGAGTAACGCGTATCTACCGTTTTTACCCATTTTGATGATCGTTTTTTTACTTCTTCAACCAATTTCATTTGTGTAATCTTTTTAGATAACAGACATAGAATATGAACATGGTCATTATTTCCTCCTACTTGAATGGGATTGCATTCTAAACCTTTGCAAATTCCTCCAAGATAAGCCCATAATTTCTCTTTTAAATTGTCGTCAATAAACGGATAACGCTTTTTTGTGCTAAACACTAGATGCACATATACTTTGTATAACGATTGTGGCATATTTTTCTCTTTTATAATTGCATTGATGAATTTTAAGCAGAAAGATTTGTGTCAAATGCTGATGATTTGAAATGCAAATATTGTATGCGCAAATACAGAATTTGGACTCCAAAAGTTTTATTTATGACATAATAAGTCACAATATAATTCAGAAAAAAAGCCACTTCTGTTTTTTTCAGAAATGGCTTTTCGTTATAAAGAATTGAAAGTTTTTTTCTTCGAAAATTTAAGATTTAGAAGATTGATCTTAATCCCAACGGCTTAAATTTCCTTCGGCGCGTTCAAACAACTCTTCCAGAACATTTTCGAGAGATCTTCCTGGAAGTCCAGATTCTAAAAGTTCTAGTAATTGATTTACCGTAGATTTAATTTTGTCCTGATGGCAGTAGATGTTTGCGAAGTTTCCGTTTTTATCGAAAATAACATATTCGCCGCTTTCGTTAATGTCTTCCTCAGACATCATCCAACCAATACAAGGAAAAGCTTCGTTTATTTTTTGAGTCTGTTCTTCGGTAAGAAATTTATATTCTTGAAATTCTGGTCGATCATTTCCCCAAAAAGCAATAATCATATCGATAATTCCGGTAGAATTGTGTTTTAAGTTTGTTCTTTCTTGAATTTGATTAAGAAGATTTTCTACAGAAAAAATGCTGAAGGTTTCGTCAGATTCAATTCCTCCAATAGTTTTATAGAAAGTGATTAATTCTTTTGGCAAAGGTTGTGTTAAATAAGAAGCCAGTTCCTGTATTTCTTCAACTGAAGCTAAAGTTGATTCTTGGATTTCATCATATTCGAGTTCGCATAGGGCAATACGGTTTTTAATTTCTTGCATAGTTATATTAGATTTTTTGTAGTTATAATTTGGAATTTGGAATTTGGAATTTGGAATTTGGAATTTGGAATTTTTAGCTCTTAATGACGATTATCACACTGAATATTAATTTCTTCATTTGATTTATCGATTACCGAAATGCTCGGACAGCCAAAAGAAACATATTCGAAACCAAAAACAACTTCAGGTTTATTTTTAAAAAGTTTTCCTGTCCATTGGTCAACAGAATTTTCTCCATTTTCATAATTTAGTGGAGAAGGAGATGTGCCTTCGCTTTGGCTGAAAAGTTTTTCGATTATGACATTTTTACTTTTAGAATCGACAACCAAAAGGCGTCTGCCATAAATTATTTTATTACTATCTAGGTATTCTTGTAAAAAATATTCATAACTGTCTGTTTTGTAAAAATACGTATTGCCTGTTACTGTGTTTTTTAGCAAAGCACGGTCGTCATTTTTCAATGCTTTTGACGGATAATCCTTTTTTGCAATTTTTTTCCACGCAATGGGTTTCAAACGTTCTTTAGAAAACGGATTTTCTTTACCAACATATACCAAAGCATCTCTGTAATATTCGCTGAAACCGTTTAAATATTTTTTATTGATTTCAAAACCAATCATAAAATCATAATTATGATAAGGCCAATCTTCTTCCGAAGAATATCCGTTTAACATTGCGGCTGTTTTCAAGTTTTTTACTGCAAAAGAAACTTGTTTGTTTTTGGCATAATCGTAAATAAACATTGAATCGGTTTCGGAGATATTGGTTTTAGACAAAAATCTTTTTCTGTAATTTTTATCGAATGTAAAATATTGCGCATCGTATTTTCCCATTTTTTCTATGTTGGGCAAAACGAGCGTATCTTTTTCGTCGCTAACAGGGTAAATATCCGAAAGCGAAACAAAAGCAATATCACTGCTGTCTTTTGGCGTAACATTAAATAGATATATGCTTTCTTTTTTTGAAGTTTCCTCGGTTTGAAGGGTATCAGTTTCAGTTTCTGCGTGTTCTGCTACTTCTGGAAGTGTAGCCGTTGAGGTGTTTTCTTTTTTGTTACAGGCAGATAATAGAATTAAAAAAGCGGTTGATATTAGTAATGATTTTGTTGCCATTTTATATTTGTAGATCTATTCGATTTTTTATCGTGTACGAAAATACTTTGTTTGTTTTTAAATTGAAACTCAGCCAAATTCAAATTTTTAAAAATAAGCCGTATTCTTTTATGTTTATTTATTTTATCCCGAATGGTCAACGTACAAATACCAAACGCCATTTATCTTTCGCATAATTCCCGAAAAGTTACCAGAACTATTTTTGCCATTTGGAACCTTCGACGCTAAATTTTGCGCTTACAAAAGCATCTTTTTTCGAAAGTGGTTCCACAACAAAATCGGTCATAGTCAATTTTCCCATTCTTTCTTTTGGCCAATATTTTTTGTAGAAATCGGCAATATTGTTTTTTCCGTAAACCACACCAGCAGTGTAAATCATACGAACCGAATCTACAGGAGCATAAAAATCAAGGTAACCTTCAAGATCACCATTGTTCCAACAAGCTTGCTGAGCTTTTAGACGGTCGAGTACTTGTTGTGAAATTTTATCTTGACAAATGCCTTTAAAAGAAAGCATTAGTAAAGAAGCAAAAAATAGTAGTTTTAAGTGACGCATATCGATAGTTTTAAGTTAATTCTAAATTTAATTGCTTTTTATTGCGGCAATATTTCCTGTCTTTTTATCGAAAGTAATGGTTTTGTTTGGTCCGCCATAAAAGAGGGTCAAACTCAGCGTGCGATCGGTTTCATTTTTAAATAGAATATCTTTTGCTGTTCTAATTTTGATATCCAAATTATCATTCATAATCTCAGAATCGATGCATTTGATAATTCTTTTTTCAAATAATCCCTTTTTCTCAATTACTTCCAACCACGGTTGGACCATCACGCCGTAGCCAACAATTTGCGCTCTGTAATTTTCGTTGAGATCTTTATTTTGATACAAACCTAAAGATGTGCTGGATAGCAGTAAAGCATAAAACGGAAGCATCATGGCCATAATACTAAGCGCAAATGTTACCAGTATTGCTGCTAAAAAAAGTTTTGAAATGAGTTTTTTCCAAAAAACAATGATAATTACAAAACTGCTTATTAGCCAAACCCATGATAATACTACATCACTATAATAACCGCGCAGACTGATTTCTTTAAAATAATATAAAAGACAATCCAGCACAAAAAACGCACAGATAATGAAATAAACCCGCAATATTATTTTTTTACTCTTACTCATAATTTTCCTAAAATATAATGTAAAGCAAAAAGCATAACAGTTGATAAAACTAGAATAGGGAAGAAGGAAAATGAAAGTGTGTACATAATTTCTTCATTCAGAAGATATGTGCTCCACGAAGATTCACGATCAACGAAAATGCCATAATTCCAGAGAAACCAAATCGAAATTAAGAAAACTAATTCAAGTCCGATTTGTAAATATTTGTTTTTTATGAGTGTAAACAGCAAAAAAACAATGGTTAGAAAAACGGTTGTGAATACGGACATTAAATAAGCATCATCAAAAAAAGAACAATCTAAACAACCACTTGACATTCTTTCAGAAAAGCTTCCCATTGCCCAGTAGATTTCTGCGAAAGTAAAAACGAAAAGAAAAACTGCAATAAGAATAAGTTTCTTTAAGAGTGAAAATATTTTGTTTTTTAAGTTCTGATTCATTTTGAAACGTTTGATAAGCTATAAAAAATATCCTGTTCGGAATTTTGTTTCACACAAAAATAGAAAACAGTTTTTGAAGAAATATCTTTCAAATAGTATAATTGCATCAAAATAAGTTTTGTTAAAAAATAAAATACTTAACTGTTTGATAACATGAAAGATAATTTTGATTATTTACCTTTAATTAAAATTTCAAATTATGGATATCAATTGGAATATAATAGCGATTGTAGCAATATTGGTAATTATTCTTGTTGTGCTAACAATCAGAAAAAATCAGCGAGAGAAAAAGAAATTGGAAAAGTTGCTAAACAACGATTTTAAAAAAGCTGAGAAAAAGAGAGTGGATGCAGATGATGCTGCAAATGAGAAATAGATAGAATTTAAAAAATCTAAATAAACAGTTTGTCATTTCGAGCCTTCTTCGAAAAAAATATTTATACTAAACCCGACAGGTTTTAAAAGCTGTGGGTTTAAATTTGTGGAGAATACCGGATTCGAACCGGTCGCCTCTACGCTGCCAGCGTAGCGCTCTAGCCAAATGAGCTAATCCCCCTGATTATTTTAGAGCATAGATTCGAATTGTCGCCTTCCCGATTTTTCATCGGGACGCTCTAGCCAAATGAGCTAATCCCCCTGATTATTTCGGAGTATAGATTCGAACTGTCGCCTTCCCGATTTTCATCGGGACGCTCTAGTCAAATGAGCTAATCCCCCTGATTATTTCGGAGCATAGATTCGAACTGTCGCCTTCCCGATTTTTCATCGTGACGCCCTAGCCAAATGAGCTAATCCCCCAAAGTCTTAACAAATAAAGTCAATTAATTCTCAAAAAACAAATTTCTAGAAGTTTCGGATGAATTATTTTCAAAAGCGTAACTTTACCTTTAAATGTAATTTTTATGAGTCTAGAAAATACAAACGGAAGTTTAGAAACTTCTTTTCAAAATACGATTGCAACAGTTCAATTTGGTCATCCAGCCAGTAATTCTTTTCCGCGAACTTTATTAGATGCTTTGACTGCCGAGATAAATAGTTTAAGTCGAAATGAAGATGTTTCGGTTATTATTTTAAAAAGCGAAGGAAACAAAGCTTTTTGTTCAGGAGCTTCTTTTGATGAACTTTTGAAAGTCGAAAATGAAGAACAAGGCGTAGAATTCTTTTCGGGTTTTGCACATTTGCTGAATGCCATGCGAAATTGCAATAAAATTATAATCGGCCGAGTACAAGGAAAAACTGTTGGCGGAGGTGTCGGAATTATTTCGGCTTGCGACTATGTTTTTGCAACTCCGCAAAGCGATATAAAACTGTCTGAATTAGCAATTGGAATAGGGCCATTCGTTATTGAACCAGCCGTTTCTAGGAAAATCGGAAAAACGGCAATGACGCAAATGACCTTAGCTGCTCACGAATGGAAATCGGCAGATTGGGCATTCCAGAAAGGTCTTTATTCGGTTATAAGTGACTCCGAAAATTTAGATAAAGATGTCGAAAATTTTGCTAAAAGATTAAGTTCTTATAATCCCGAAGCGCTTTACGAAATGAAAAAGATTATTTGGGAAGGAACAGAACAATGGGAATCTCTTTTGTTTGAACGTGCTGCCATTACGGGTAAATTGGTTTTGTCAGATTTCACTAAAAATGCTTTGCTTCAGTTTAAAAAATAGGTATGATATAAGTCATTGATTTTAGAAAATAGGAGCATAGCTTTGAAAAAGTTTTAAAATCAAATTTTCACTACATAAATTATTGAACATGACTATTATTTCGCTAATGCAAAAAGTTGACATTGCAGAGAAAATTAAAGACGCTCCAGACAGTGGTTATCAAATTGGGGTTGTCATTGGATCTTTTATTCCGTTTCTGGTTTTGGGCGGAATTGCTTTGTGGATGTATACTCGTGCTAAAAAAAGAGCTAAAAACGGCAATTAATTTGTAAATTTGCAAGCTTAAAATTAAAAATCGATGAGTAATATCAGAATTACAAAACAATTTAGTTTCGAAACCGGTCACGCTTTGTACGGTTACGACGGAAAATGCAAGAATGTTCACGGACACAGTTATAAATTATCGGTAACGGTTATTGGATCGCCAATTACTGACCGATCGAATGTAAAGTTCGGAATGGTGATTGACTTTTCTGATCTAAAGAAAATTGTAAAAGAAGAAATCGTCGATCAATTTGATCATGCTACTGTTTTCAACCAAACAACTCCGCATGTCGAATTGGCAAATGAATTGAAAAACCGTGGGCATCATGTTATTTTGGTAGATTACCAGCCAACAAGTGAGAACATGGTGGTTGATTTTGCTGAAAGAATTAAAAATCGTCTGCCTGCCGGAATTTCTCTTTTCTCATTAAAACTTCAGGAAACAGAATCGTCTTTCGCAGAATGGTACGCTTCTGATAATCTTTAAAATTCCAAAAAAGAAATTCTAAATTCTAACTTTTCGACTTCGCTCAAAGTGGCAAAAGTCTAAAATTATAAGAAGTCTAACAATCTAAAAATCTAAATGAAAAAAATATATTTTGCTTCAGATCAGCATTTTGGTGCGCCAACTCCAGAAATGAGTTTGCCTCGCGAAAAAAAATTCGTGGCTTGGCTTGATGAGGTTAAGGAAGACGCAGAAGCAATTTTTTTATTGGGAGATTTATTTGATTTTTGGTTTGAGTATAAAACGGTTGTCCCGAAAGGTTTTGTTAGAATTTTAGGTAAGCTGGCAGAAATTCGCGACAGCGGAATTCCGATTATTTTTTTGTTGGAAATCATGATCTTTGGATGAATGATTATTTTGAAACCGAATTGAATATTCCGGTTTATCACGATAATAAAGAATTTACTTTTAACGGAAAAACGTTTTTAATTGGTCACGGAGACGGGAAAGGTCCGGGCGATAAAGGTTACAAACGAATGAAAAAGGTATTTACCAATCCGTTTTCAAAATGGCTTTTCCGTTGGTTGCATCCAGATGTAGGCGTAAGTTTGGCTCAATATTTATCGGTCAAAAACAAATTGATTTCTGGTGACGAAGATGTGAAGTTTCTAGGAGAAGAAAACGAATGGCTGGTTTTGTATGCCAAGCGAAAACTAGAAACCAATCATTACAATTATTTTATCTTCGGACACCGCCATTTACCTATGATTATTCCAGTTGGAGAAAATTCGGAATATGTAAATCTTGGCGATTGGATCGGATATTTTACTTACGGTGTTTTTGATGGAGAAAAATTTGAGCTTAAAAAATTTGAAAAATAATTACTTCGCATTCGGATAAATGCCAATTTTATGGGTTCGCAGAATATATTCAGAAAGCTGTTTGCTGTTTGAAAGCTGAAATTTAATTGCTCCAGATGCTTTTTTTGGCATGTGGCATTCTACACAATTGCTGGCCAATAACTTTTCAGGCATTATTTTCAAAGTGGTTTCATTGTGTTTCAAACCTTGATGGCAGCTCATACAGATTTTAGAATACGAAGCCATATTTTTAGAAGCATTTTCATGCGGATTATGGCAAGTAATGCAATCCATTTTATCACTTTTCATAAAACATTTGCTTTGCGCCATCAATCGATATTGATTGCCGTGAACATCAAAATTTGCGGTATCAGTGATGCTTTTAGTCTCACGAAAGAATTCGGATAAATTATTACCAGGTTTAAATTCAAAACGAGATTTCAATTTCATGCCATCATTTCCTGCGTGACATAAAGCGCAAGCATCCAATTTTTGCTGTCTGTTTAAGGTTTTGAAACTCGTAATGCTATTGGCAACTTTTACGTTTGGATTTTTTAAATGAAAGTCAACATGTTTTTTGGCAGGGCCGTGGCAACGTTCACAATCAATTCCGTAAACTATTGTTTCCTTTCTAATGATATCTTCAACGTCCATAGACATCATATTCCTTTGTTCAGAATTTTGATTCACGCTTCGGCTGCTGGCATTTGAGGCGTGGCAAGAATAGCAATCTTTTACCACCATACGGTCAAAGTATGGCTTATCGGCAGGAAAACCTGGACTTGTTGCCCAATTATTTATGGAGTGATAAAAAGAAACGGGAAGTTCGTAAGTATTGTTGTTTTTCCAATAAACAGAAGTCTGAGCATGTTTGGTTCCAAAAACAATTTCAAATTTATATTTAGCTGTTTCTTTGCCGTTTTTATAGACAACCTGATACAAGCTGTCACCATGTTTTTCCATGACCAATTTGGTCTCTTTATCGTAAATGAAAGTATGATTTTTAGAATCAAAATCGCCAGAAACATTTTCTAAAATTGCTGGAGCGGTCGCTTTAAAATGCGAACTTTTGAATGCCATTTCAGATTGGACTTTATGACATTGCACACAGCTTTCAGAACCCGCATAATCAGTTCCGCGCGGATCAATATATTCCTCTGATTTGTTGTTGCAGCTGACAAAGAGAATTGCCAGAAGTGATAAGGTAAGTAGAAATGCAGCTTTTTTCATTGCTGTAAATATACTTTTTTTTGAATTGAATCAAAATAAATTTCAATAATGAAAGAATGCTGTTAAAATATTTAGAATGCTTTTTAATTCATGCCAACTCCATAAACATATTCATCTAGTTCAATTCTGAATAAAGAACCTTCGACCAAATCTTTTATCGATTTTAATTCGGTCATGTTTACAGCCAGATCAATAGAATTACAAGGTGTTTTCAATAAAAATTTATGGCAAGAGTATTTCATTTCACATGCTTCACAACAAGCATTTTCTATCATGCTATCTTCAATCAAATCACAAAAATGATTTAATTCTTGAACTGTAAAATAAAAACCAGTTTCCTTAAAAACCAATTGCACTTTGTCTGAAATCGTAATGTTTTGATCTTTCCAGTAAAAAGCTATTCCAAAGTTATTATGATATATTTGTTCTATTTCTCTCATCGTAAATCCTTTTATTTCAACAAATATAAATATTATTTATATTAATTCTAAATAAAAAAATCATAAAAGTTTGAAAAAAATCTTTGCTCGTTTTGCTTTAGTTCATGCCCGAACCGTAAATGTATTCGTTGAGGTGAAGTCGAAATAAAGAACCATCAACCAAGTCTTTTATAGAATCTAATTCCTTCGGTGATATTTCTAAATCTATAGCAACGTACGGTGTTTTCAATAAAAATTTATCAAAGGCGCGTTTTACGCCACGTGCATCATAATCATTGTGGTCGGTTACGCAGTCTTCAATTAAATCGTGAAATTCATTTAACTCTTGAACAGAAAAGTAAAATCCCATTTGTTTAAAAAGCAGTTGGATTTTATCTGATATAATTTCGTTGCCTTCTTTCCAATAAAATGAAATTCCAAAATCGTTTCGATATATCTGCTCGATATCTTTCATGGCAATTTTTTTAGGCCACAAAGATACGAACTCTTTGTACTAATACTTGATTAAGAAAAGCATAAAAAAAAGCTAAAAACCAATATTACTATTTGATTTTTAGCTATTTATAAAGTGTTTGTGATTTTGATCTTTTATGAAATTCTATCTCATTATAAGATTATTTGAGCCAATTTTTTAGCTTAAAAATAAATGCCGATTGTTGGTCAACAAATAAATAATGAGAGCAATTGTCAAGAAAAGCGAAGTGATTTTCTCCAGTTATTGCTTTAAGGGAATTAATTTGTGCCGATGAAAAAATACCGTCATCTTTTCCGTAAATTCCATAAATAGGAACTCCAGCAGATTTGATTTTCTTTAAAACAGGGCGCGTATCAATATTATTTAGCTTTTCATTTTGGTAAAAAAGAAGTGGCGCATTTTTATTTCTAATGTTATTTCTATAAAATTCTCCAGCTTCGTAATTGGCGTATAATTTTTTAGATTCTGCTGTTGGATTTGGCATTTTAAAAAAGCCATTTTCACCAGCAAGTTCGTAACATCCTTTTCTATATTCGGCTGAATTTTTATTTAGATTTTCTACAATACTGATTTTCCTTAGTTGTTCAGAATCATTATTGTATTTTCTTTTCAATGTATTTAAAATATGATCGTACGTTTCCTGTTGGGAGAATAATGCTCCAGCCAAAACCAAAGCACTCACATTCTTCGGATATTTATTAGTATAAAGTGTAGCCACCAAACCGCCAAAACTATGGCCTAGAATAATGGCTTTCTTTAAATGGTAGGTTGCATAAATAAAATTTAAATCTTGAAAAGCTTCTTCAAAAGTGAATTTTGCATTAGGATCTTGAGATCTTCCTTCGCCTCTTCGGTCATAAGCAATAACATAAAAACCTTGATCAGCTAGTTTTTGAGCTGTTGTTCCCTCAAACAAAGTTGCGTTGCCACTTGGTCCGCCATGAATAAAAATTATGATTTTATCCTTTTTGTTACCGTAGGTTTTGATGTAAAGATTTTGACCTTTTGCTAGAAAGGAAAATGCGAGAAACAAAGAAAGAAGAAATGACTTCATCTACTCCAATTTATGATGTTCATCCATATCTCTTTTCAAATCTAAATTTCTAAAAGTTGGCGATTTTAATGCGGTAACAATTACTGTTAAAAGAGTAACGCTTCCTCCAAAAACAACCGAAGTTACAGCGCCCATTAATTTGGCAGTTGCACCACTTTCAAAAGCACCTAATTCGTTTGAAGATCCCACAAAAATTGAGTTTACAGCACCAACGCGTCCGCGCATATGATCTGGAGTTTTTAGCTGTAAAATAGTCTGACGGATTACTACAGAAATTCCATCTGCCAACCCGCTTAAAAATAACGCGAAAACAGAAAGCCAGAAATAAGTCGAAAGACCAAATAGAATAATGGATAATCCGAAAACGAATATGGCGATCAAAAGTTTTTTTCCTGCATTTTTATATAATGGCACATAAGCCGAAACAATCATGGTAATAAAAGCGCCCACAGCAGGAGCAGCTCTCAAAATTCCGAAACCTTCAGAACCTACTTTCAAGATGTCTTGGGCGAAAACGGGCAATAATGCAACGGCTCCTCCGAAAAGTACAGCGATCATATCAAGCGATAAAGCACCTAAAACAACTTGGTTCTTGAATACAAAAGTTAAACCTTCTGTAAGGCTATCTTTAATTGATTCTCCAATTTTTGGATTGATGATTGGTTTTGCACTGATTTGCGATAAGGCGATTAGGGAAAGAATCGAGAATCCGAAAACAATACACATTGACCAGTGAACACCAATCCAGTTGATCGAAAATCCCGCCAATGCGGGCCCCATCACAGCTCCAATCTGCCAAACCGAACTGCTCCAAGTTGCAGCATTTGGATATACTTTTTTAGGAATAATTAAGGATAAAAGCGAGAAAATAGTTGGCCCCATAAAAGCACGAACCAATCCGCCAAAAAATACTAAAGCGTAAATAGAATACAAAATTACATTTGAAGACCAACCCACAACTACTTTTGGCCAAGTCAGTAGAAATAGCCCGAAACTGATTATCGAGAATCCTAAAATACATTTTACCAATAATCCTTTCTTTTCTTTTTGGTCAACAATATGTCCTGCGAATAATGCCATCCCAACGGCAGGTATAACTTCCATTAAGCCAATAATTCCTAACGAAAGTGGGTTTTTAGTTAAACTGTAAACTTCCCATTCGATTACAATAAACTGCATTGACCAGGCAAAAACCATTGCAAAACGCAATAATAAAAATACGTTGAATTCTTTATAACGAAGCGCCTGATACGGATCTGGCTTGTTGGATTTAATCTCTTCCATCTGTTCTAATGTCTTTCAGCATAAGCTGAGTTGAAATTGTACCGTTCCATTCATTTTCGGCAATGGTATACGCCAGCTGAAACGGATTTTGATTTTGTGCTATATTTAATTTTTTTCCGAGTCCAAAGCCAATTGCGGCAATTCCGTCGGAATTATTTTGTTTTACGAAAAGTCTTAAATGCTCTTCTTCTGCGCCTAAAGTTTTGGCATAGCCTGTGTCTATAAGATTTCGTGTCATAAAGACAGGTGTCATATTTTGCGGACCAAACGGTTCAAATTGTTTTAAAATTCGAATGAGTTTTGGGGTGATATCTGAAAAATCAATTTCAGCATCGATTTCAATTTCTGGAGTTCTCATTTCAGGATGGATAGTTTCTCGCACACATTTCTCAAAAGCTTCTTTAAAAAGCTGATAATTTTCGGCTTTCAAAGTCATTCCTGCGGCGTACATGTGTCCTCCAAATTGCTCCAAATGTTCTGAACAGGCATCTAGTGCATTATAAACATCAAAACCTTTTACGGATCGGGCAGAAGCGGCATATTTATCACCACTTTTTGTAAAAACCAAAGTCGGACGATAATAAGTTTCAATCAATCTTGAAGCCACAATTCCGATTACGCCTTTGTGCCAATCTTCCTGAAAAACAACCGTAGAAAAGCGTTCTTCTTCCTTGTTTTCTATAATCTGCTGAAAAGCTTCTTTGGTGATTTTTTTATCTAAATCTTTTCGGTCAGCGTTGTATTGTTCAATTTCCGAAGCGAATTGCTGAGCTTGCTCAAAATTAAATTCAGTTAACAATTCAACTGCATGATTTCCGTGTTTGATTCTTCCTGCCGCATTAATTCTTGGAGAAATTATAAAAACAACATCGGTAATATCTAAAACTTTCTTTTTTACTTGATGGGTTAAAGCTTTAATTCCAGGTCTTGGTTCGCTATTAATGACTTTCAAACCAAAGTAAGCCAATACACGATTTTCTCCCGTTATCGGAACAATATCGGCTGCAATTGCTGTAGCCACTAAATCTAAATAAGGAACTAAATCTTCAATCGTTTCATTTCGATTCCGACCTAAAGCTTGAATTAGTTTAAAACCAACTCCGCAACCGCACAATTCATCGTAAGGGTAGGAGCAATCTTCTCTTTTTGGATCTAAAACTGCAACTGCATCAGGAAGAATTTCTCCCGGACGGTGGTGATCACAAACAATAAAGTCAATGTTTTTCGCTTTCGCGTAAGCGATATGATCAATGGATTTGATGCCGCAGTCAAGAGCGATAATTAGGGAAATTCCGTTATCGTCTGCGTAATCAATTCCTTTATATGAAATTCCATAACCTTCGTCATACCGATCCGGAATATAAGTAGCAATATTTGGATAATGTGATTTCAAATAGGAAGAAACCAAAGAAACCGCTGTTGTTCCGTCAACATCATAATCGCCGAAAACTAAAATGTTTTCTTCATTTTGAACGGCTTGTTCGATTCGCGCAACGGCTTTGTCCATATCTTTCATCAAATACGGATCGTGAAGATGTTCTAAAGAAGGACGAAAGAAGTTTTTCGCATCTTCAAAAGTCTCAATTCCACGCTGAATTAGCAGTGATGCTACAAAATCTTCTACATTTAAAGCTTGCGCTAAATGTTTAATTTTTTCTTCAGATGGTTTTGGTTTTAAAGTCCAACGCATGGGTTGATTTTAAATTTTAAATTTTAGATTATTGATTTTAGATGGTAGATTTCTGAAATCGTTTAATCTGATTGGTAATTTTTTTTTGCCACTCCCGATAACATCGGGATAAAAGATTTGAAAGGATTTTTAACCACAAATTACACAAATTTCCGCTAATTCAATTTGTGGGAATTTGTCTAATTTATGGTTTACTTTTTTATCGCTTCATCTGTGGCGGGTTATTTCGGCAACTTAGACAAAGTTTTGAGAATGTTAGATTGGTGGTTTTTGAAAAATCTAAATCTACAATCTGAACTCTAAAATATGTTACTTCGCTTCTAAAGCATTTCCTTCAAACTGAATGCCGTCCCAGCCTAAGTTGATGAAATTTCTAATGTTTTGGTGATTTGTTCCATTTGGATCGCCTAAAACTTCTTCAAAATAAAAAGCTCCGAAGCAAGCTAAAGTTTCTTCCTTGCTTAAGTTTTGCAATTTCGCGAAAGAAAACAATTTGCAAGAACCTGAATTTTCCCCCGCTGCATTATGCTGTGTTCCATTTTGAAAAGCAGTTGGAGTAAAGTTGTAATTTTCTTCAATTACTGCAATAGTCTCAGGAAATGTGATTTGTGTTGGAGTTTGTTTTACTTTTTCTAAAAAGGCTTGAATGCTCATGATTTATTCTTTAATTATATTTTTTGATTCCTATTGTCAGTTCGAGCGGAGTCGAGAACCAAATGTTCATCTAGACTCTGCTCGATGTAACAAATGGAATTTGAACCAACAATAATTTTATTCTTCTTCGTCTTTTGAATATTTACTCTTTTTGGCTTCTTTTTCAATTGTTTTTCCGGCAACAACTACGACGATTTCGCCGCGTGGTGCTGTTTTCTCAAAATGCGCTAAAACTTCTTTTGCGGTTCCGCGTACATTTTCTTCATGCAATTTTGATAATTCTCTCGAAACGCAAACCTGTCTGTCTTCTCCGAAATACTGAACAAATTCGCTAAGAGTTTTAACGAGTTTATGCGGAGAAACGTATAAAATCATGGTTCGGGTTTCTTCGGCTAAAGCCAAAAAACGAGTCTGACGCCCTTTTTTATCAGGCAGAAAACCTTCAAAAACAAATTTGTCATTTGGAAGTCCGCTGTTTACCAATGCGGGAACAAAAGCAGTTGCTCCTGGAAGACATTCGACTTCAATTTTATTTTCAACACAAGCGCGAGTCAATAAAAAACCCGGATCTGAAATGGCTGGAGTTCCAGCGTCTGAAATCAAAGCGATGGTTTCGCCGGCTTTCAAACGAGCAATTAGGTTTTCGGTTGTTTTGTGTTCGTTGTGCATATGATGGCTGTGCATGTGCGTGCCAATTTCAAAATGCTTCAACAATTTTCCGCTTGTGCGGGTATCTTCCGCCAAAATCAAATCAACTTCTTTCAAAACCCTAATGGCTCTAAAAGTCATGTCTTCAAGATTGCCAATTGGCGTTGGAACGATATATAATTTTGACATAATTTATTTTAAATATTTAACACGAATTGCATGAATTAGCACAGATTATTAATGCTAATAAAAATTTCACAAAGAAAAAATTTGTGCTAATTTGTGAAATTTGTGTTTTGTTTTTATGAAAATTTCTTTTCAATAATTCCCATAAAACGTTCTGCGTAATCGTCTTTTCCTTCCCAATTATTATAGTCTGGTTTTACCATGTTTTCTATAAAATCTTTCGCTTCGCTATAAGAATCAAAAGTCATTAATTGGTTTAAAACGCGGCTGTAATCTTCTGTGCTATTCCCAAAAAGATTTTTAGTAAATGCGATTCGATCATTTAGATCAATATGAAAACCTCTTGCCAGTTTCTCATTTAAGCTTACAGCTTTTGGTTGTGCAGGAGTTTCAAGAATTGCAGTTTCTACTTTTTTAGGTTCTTTGAAATCATTTATTGAAGGAGTTGGAGTTGATGGAACAGCTTCAAAACTATCTACTTTTACAAACTGCGCATCGGCATAATTAATTCCAAAATCTTCAAATTGAATAGTTGGCTGTGCAGGAGTTTCTTTCTTAGGTTCTTCTTTGACTTCTTCAATGAATGGTTCTGTTTCCAATTCGAAAGCTGGTTTGAAATCTGGAATTGGTTTCAATTCATTTATAGTTGTAAACGAAAGATCATCAATAGCTTTTTTGGTTTCTTCTGCATTTTTAGCAATTGGCTTAGCAATTTCTTCGATAACTGGCTCTTCAATTTCCGCAGCGATTGGTTCAACAGCTTCTTCGATTGCAGGTTCTACGACTTCAGCGATTGGTTCAGCAGTTTCAACAATTTCTGCTGTTTTTTCTTCTGAAATTTCAGGTTCGTAAGATTCTTCAAGCGTGATAACTTTTTCTTCGGCTGACGCTTCAAGTTCAATTATAGCAGGAATTGTCTCTTCTTCTTTTTTAAAAATGGTTTCCAATTCGGCTACAATATCGTTTTGCCCGATTGTTGGTTTTGCAGCGTCGAAATTCTCTTCTACAAATTTTAATACCGCTAATTTCTCGTATAATTTCTGAGTTTCAAGGTACAATTGATTGATATCGGATTTATTTTTAAGTTTTAAAATTCGATGTGCAATGCTAATTAAATCAGCTTCCAATTTTTTTTTCATAACTATTGAAAATTATAGTGAATAAGGTATTTTAGTGTATTTAATGTCTGAATGTCTCTATTCTCAAGGAAATTCAAAAGATAATTTTTTATTTCTGTTAATACGCTTTCGCGAATCTAAGGTTTGGTAAAAATTTTCTACTTTTGAAAAAATGTAAAACAGTACATTTTTACATCAATTTATTGCCAGTACAAAGTAATAAAAACTATTCATTTTTAAAGGTAGAAAAATACAAAATGTTTCTCGAAAATACAGTAAATCACAAAGAACAATTTGGTTGGATTGAAGTTATTTGTGGATCAATGTTTTCGGGTAAAACCGAAGAGCTGATCCGAAGATTAAAACGCGCCCAATTTGCCAAACAAAGAGTAGAAATCTTTAAACCTGCTATTGATACCCGTTATCATGACGAAATGGTGGTATCTCATGATGCCAACGAAATTCGTTCAACTCCAGTTCCAGCAGCTGCCAATATTTTAATTTTAGCTCAAGGTTGTGATGTGATCGGTATTGACGAAGCACAATTTTTTGATGACGAAATTATTACGGTTTGTAACGATTTGGCAAATCAAGGAATTCGCGTCATTGTTGCAGGTTTAGATATGGATTTTAAAGGAAATCCGTTTGGGCCAATGCCGGGACTTATGGCAACGGCAGAATATGTAACTAAAGTTCATGCGGTTTGTACCAGAACAGGAAACTTAGCTAATTATAGTTTTAGAAAAACCGATAATGATAAATTGGTTATGCTTGGAGAAACAGAAGAATACGAGCCACTTAGCCGTGCAGCGTATTTTAAAGCGATGAAAAAGAATCACGAAAAATAGATTGTTTTACTTAATATAAGCCTTGACAAAAACATTTTAAAATATGAGAAAATCGACTGTTTTATTGTTAATATTAATTGGAATTGCTGCCGCTTTTGTAGCTTATTTTCAATTTTACCTAGGCGAAAAAGAAGATGAAGTAAATGCTGAAGTAGTAGAGTTAATTGCAAAATATAATAAAAGCTGTCCTTTAAATATTCAGGAAGGGATTCGTTTAGACAGCGTAAGTTTGCATGGAGAAAAAGCAGTTCAATATAATTTAACATTATTGAATGTGACTAAAGAAACTGCTGAGGTAAATGTAATTCAAGAAGAAATAAGAAAAAGTCTTTTAAGCACTGCAAAAGCAAATACAGGACTTCAGGTTTTTAGAGAAAATGATTACACTCTGATTTATAGCTACAGTGATAAAAAGAAAGATTTTTTGTTTGATATAAAAATATTTCCTGATCAGTATAAATAAGGTTTAGAGATATTATAAATTAAACCCGACAGGTTTGTTTCAGAAACCTGTCGGGTTTGTTTATTTTAAATGACTTACAGCTTTTATATGGTTTAAAAAACCTTAAATCTTCTTTCTCATTCTCGCAACCGGAATATCGAGCTGTTCGCGGTATTTTGCAATAGTTCTTCTCGCAATAGGATATCCTTTTTCTTTTAAGATTTCAGCCAATTGATCGTCTGGAAGCGGTTTTCTCTTGTCTTCTTCTTCAATCGTATTTTGAAGAATTTTTTTGATTTCAAGAGTCGAAACATCTTCTCCCTGATCATTTTTCATCGCTTCAGAGAAGAATTCTTTAATCAGTTTGGTTCCGTATGGCGTTTCTACATATTTGCTGTTTGCCACACGCGAAATGGTCGAAATGTCCAAGCCAACCATATCGGCAATGTCTTTTAAGATCATTGGTTTTAGCTTGGTTTCGTCGCCATCTAAGAAATATTCTTCTTGATAATGCATGATTGCATTCATTGTTACAAAAAGAGTTTCCTGACGCTGTCTTATGGCATCAATAAACCATTTAGCAGAATCTAATTTTTGCTTGATAAACTGAACAGCATCTTTCTGTGCGGTCGATTTATCTTTAGATTCTTTATAAGTCTGCATCATTTCTTGATAATCTTTAGAAACGTGCAGGGAAGGAGCATTTCTTCCATTTAAAGTCAATTCCAATTCGCCGTCTACAATTCTGATGGCAAAGTCGGGAACAATGTTTTCTGTTACTTTATTGTTTCCAGCAAAAGAACCGCCCGGTTTAGGATTTAATCTTTCAATTTCGTGAATTGCTTTTTTAAGCTGTTCATTAGACACGCTATACTTCTGTAACAGTTTATCGTAATGTTTTTTCGTAAAAGCATCAAACTGATTTTCGATGATGTCAATCGCTAAATCAACATATTCAGTTGGTGTTTTATGTTTCAATTGGAGCAATAAACATTCCTGTAAATCACGCGCGCCAACTCCAGAAGGTTCAAGCTCATGAATTACGGTCAACATTTTTTCGACCATTGCTTCATCAGTATAAATTCCCTGAGTAAAAGCCATATCGTCTACAATGTCAGGAATACTTCTGCGGATGTAACCCATATCATCAATACTTCCAACAAGGAATTCAGCGATTTCGCGTTCTTCATCATTCAAAATAAAAGTATTCAGCTGATTGATTAAATCCTGATGAAAACTTATCGGAGCCGCAAAAGGAGTTTCGCGTTCCTCGTCATCACTGTAATTATTTACCTGAGTTTTGTAATCAGGCGTGTCATCGTCGCTTAGATATTCGTCAATGTTAATGTCGTCTGCTTCGATTCTGTCAGATTCGTTATCATCATAATCATCGTAGTCGTCATTAGCATATTCATCAGCTTCGTAATCGTCTTCTTTACCCGCTTCAAGAGCCGGATTTTCGTTCATTTCTTCTAATAAACGCTGTTCAAAAGCTTGCGTAGGCAATTGAATTAACTTCATCAGCTGAATTTGCTGCGGAGATAATTTTTGTGATAATTTTAAATTTAAAAATTGCTTTAGCATATTTTGAGTTAAGAGTTATAAGTTATGAATTTTAGACTCACGAATTAGTAACTTATAACAGTTAAATATTTCTCTTAAATGATTATGAGTTAAGATTTAACTCTTAACTCATAACTTATAATTTATAACTTTCTATTAAAATTCCGCGCTACCAGGAGTTCTTGGGAAAGGAATTACGTCTCTGATGTTTGTCATTCCTGTTACAAACAATACTAAACGCTCAAATCCTAAACCGAAACCTGCGTGAGTTGCAGAACCAAATCTTCTAGTGTCTAAATACCAGTATAATTCTTCTTTGTCAATTCCAAGTTTTTCCATTTTTTCAACCAAAACATCGTAACGTTCTTCTCTTTCAGAACCACCAACGATTTCTCCAATTCCAGGGAAAAGGATATCCATGGCGCGAACTGTTTCTCTTCCTGGTTCTGTGTTGTCGTTCAAACGCATGTAAAACGCTTTAATGTTTGCTGGGTAATCGTATAAAATTACTGGACATTTAAAGTGTTTTTCTACTAAATAACGCTCGTGTTCCGACTGTAAATCAGCTCCCCATTCGTTGATTAAATATTGGAATTTCTTCTTTTTATTTGGAGTTGAATCTCTTAAAATGTCAATTGCTTCTGTATAAGAAACGCGTTTGAAGTTGTTTTCTAAAACGAAGTTCAGTTTCTCTAACAAACTCATTTCGCTTCTTTCCGCCTGTGGTTTTGATTTTTCTTCTTCAAGAAGTCTTCCTTCTAAGAATTTCAAATCATCTCCACAATTATCTAAAGCATATTTAATTACGTACTGAATAAAATCTTCAGCCAAATCCATGTTGTCGTCCAAGTCGTTGAAAGCAACCTCAGGCTCGATCATCCAGAATTCTGCCAAGTGGCGAGAAGTGTTTGAGTTTTCTGCTCTAAACGTTGGTCCAAAAGTATAAATCTGACCCAAAGCCATTGCAAAAGTTTCTCCTTCTAATTGTCCAGAAACAGTTAAGTTCGTATGTTTTCCAAAGAAATCTTTTTTGAAATCAATGTTTCCTTCTTCGTTTTTAGGAAGGTTATCCAATGGCAATGAAGTTACTTGGAACATTTCTCCTGCACCTTCAGCATCAGCTCCAGTGATAATTGGCGTATTTACATAAACGAAACCTTTGTCCTGAAAATATTTGTGAACTGCGTAAGACAATACCGAACGCACACGCATAATCGCACCAAAAGCATTTGTACGTACACGCAAGTGAGCGTTTTCACGTAAAAATTCTAAAGAGTGTTTTTTAGGTTGCATTGGGAATTTTTCAGCATCAGAATCTCCAAGGATTTCCAATTTAGAAACCTGAATTTCGTATTTCTGACCCGCACCTTTACTTTCAACCAAAGTTCCAATTACAGAAACTGCGGCTCCAGTAGTAATTCTTTTTAAAGTCTCTTCTGGTGTATTTTCAAAATCAACAACACATTGAATATTATTAATTGTAGAACCGTCATTAAGCGCAATGAACTGATTATTTCTAAAAGTTCTCACCCATCCTTTTGCATTCACTTCCTGTAACGTAGTCGTACTGTTTAATAAGTCTTTAACTTTTGTGTGTCTCATTTTTATTTTAGATTTATAGATTGCTGATTTTACATTAAAATAAAATCAGTGTTTTTATATCGAATTGCAAATATAAACGATAATAATTAATTTTTGAAGCTGTTTCGCCTCCTTGTAAAGATATCTTATAGTTTAAAAAAGTCATCAATAAATTCATTTATTCCCGACGAACTTTCTCTTACTGCGTCATATAAATCATTTAATGAATATTCATATGGAAATTCAAATGTGGAGTTACCATCATTATCTATCAATTCAAATCTAATTCGTTCACTCCAATAATATTCATATTCATCGGTAAAATGTTTAGTATTATACTTATATAATCTAAATGATTTTTCTTTTATAGTTGTACTATAAGCTAAATCGACTAATCTCTCAATTCCATCAGGAAGTATTGGAGTATGAAATGATTCTTGCCATGAAATTTGGCCCTTTTTAGTCATTTTGATTAACTCAAGGATAAATAAAGATATTTTGTTTTTAGGAATCATGATATAAGTGATTTAGCGTAATCTTTTTTTAATTCTTCTAAAGAGGTTATTAGTCCAGATAATTTTACATAATAATCATTCATTGTGTCTTCATTAAATTCTGATATATCAATTATGTAATTAAGTAGCTTTTGTGTGGCGCTTAAATTTGCCAGATTTTCGGGTAATTTTTCAATTTTTGCAGCTTGTTTTATTAAGGATTTTGTGTTTTTTATGTCTTTTTTTGGTAGTTTTTTCTTTATACTTTTTGCAACTTCTTCTGATCTTTTTACCTCTATTTTTAATTCTGTTTTTTTATTGTCAAAATCAGAAATCAAATTAGAAATATTTTTTGAAATATTTTTTAAGTCAGAAATATGTCCTTGAGATCTGGTTTGAAAAAGATGTTTTTTATTAAAATCTGATATCCTTTTATCAAGAATAAAAACTTTTATACCTGTAATGATTGTTAAAATAAATCCTATTGATTCCAACCAGTTTGCAGCGTCATCTACAAAAGTTTTAATTGTTTGATACATTATGTTTTAATTATAATTTAAATTTTAATCAATATGTACGACTAAGTCTTAAAGCCTATTTCTCCAAATTCTCCAATTCCTCTTTCTTAGTTTTCTTCTTCTCAAAAGTTAAAACCAGTGAAGGTAATACAACCAAGTTAGCAAACATTGCAAAAACCAAAGTACAAGAAATTAATCCACCTAAAGCAATTGTACCGCTGAAGCTTGATAAAGTGAAAGTCGCAAAACCTAAAATTAAAACAACAGAAGTATAGAACGTGCTTACTCCAGTTTCTCTTAAAGCGCTGAAAACAGATTTCTTTACTTTTCCTTTGTTTTGTATCAGATCATGTTTGTATTTCGCCATAAACTGAATTGCATTATCAACCGAGATTCCGAAAGCAATACTGAATACCAGAATCGTTGAAGGTTTTAACGGAATTCCGAAATACCCCATTAATCCAGAAGTAATGCAAAGCGGTAAAATATTCGTAATCAAAGATGCCGCTACCATTTTGAACGATCTAAACAAATACAGCATCAAAATTGCAATTGTTAATATGGCAAAAAGCAATGATTCGATTAAGTTGTGTGCCAAGTAAGTTGTTCCTTTTTGGAAAACCAATGCTTTTCCTGTAATTGTAACTTCATAACGGTCTTTTGGGAAAATCTCATCAATTTTTTCGCGCAATTTCCCTTCTACTTTTGCCATTTCATCCGTTCCAATATCTTTCATGAAAGTCGTAATTCTGGCATATTGCCCAGTTGAATCTACATACGCTTTCATCAAATTTTCTTTGCTGTTTTTGGTTGCATTTTTAGCATAACCCAAAATAAAAGTCTGTTCCTGAGAAGTAGGCAATTGGTAATATTCAGGATTTCCGTTGTAGAAAGCCTGTTTTGCATATTTAACCAAGTTTACAACAGAAACTGGTTTTGCCAATTCTGGAATTTCAGAAATAGTATTCTGTAATTCGTCCATTTTACGAATTGTAGATGGTTTCATAACACCTTTTTTCTTTTTGGTGTCAATCATGATTTCCAATGGCATTACACCGTTGAATTCTTTTTCGTAAAATAAAATATCTTTAAAGAAAGAAGCGCTTTTCGGCATTTCACCAATTAAACTTCCTGAAACTTTCATTTGTCTCACTCCATTTAAACTCACCACAAAAAGTACCGCGTAGATGATATAAACGATAGTTTTTTTGCCTTTCACTACAGTTGCAACCGTATTTAAAAGTGTCGAAATGTAAGTTTTGTCCAAATGATATAAGTGTTTTGCTTTTGGTAATGGCATAAAACTGTAAATAATCGGTACAATGAAAAGTGTCAAAGTATATACAGAAAGCACGTTGATAGAAGTTACCAATCCGAACTCAAAAAGCAATTCGTTTCCTGTTATCATCAAAGTTGCAAAACCAATTGCAGCCGTTAAATTGGTCATCAAAGTCGAAGATCCAATTTTTGAAATCACACGCTGTAATGCTTTTGCCTGATTGTTGTGCAGTTTAATTTCCTGCTGATATTTATTAATCAGGAAAATACAGTTAGTAATTCCGATTACGATAATCAGTGGCGGAATAATTGCTGTTAAAATCGTGATTTTATAACCAAACAATCCAAGAGTTCCAAACGACCAAGTTACGCCGACAATTAAAATGCAAATCGAAATAAAAGTGGCTCTGAACGAACGGAAGAAGAAAAAGAAAATCAAAGAAACGGTCAACAAAGACGCTCCAATAAAAAGTCCGATTTCGCCTTTCATGTTATCCGCATTGATCGTACGGATGTAAGGCATTCCCGAAACTTTAAGATCGATTCCAGTTGTTTTTTCGAATTTATCGATTTTCGGAACTAAATCTTTTAAGATAAAAGTCTTTCTCTCAGCCGTGTTTACCAGCGCTTTGTTCATGTAGATTGCAGAACGAACACTTCCGCTTTCTTTGTTAAACAGCAAACCTTCGTAAAAAGGCAGATTGTGAAACAAATCATACTGAACACTTTTTAAATAATTCGCGTCAAGCGCTTTGCTTTCGTCAATAAATGGCGCTAAAACAAACTTTTGATTTACAGTATCTTTTTCAAGTTTCTTTAAATCATTCAAAGAAATTACCAAATCAACTTCTTTGGCTTTTTTCAAACCGTTCATTAATTCGGTCCATGCCGCATAATTTTTTGGTGTAAAGAATTTAGGATCTTTGAAACCAATAACTATTAGGTTTCCTTCCTCGCCAAATTTGTCTAGGAATTTTTGATAATCTTTATTTGCAATATGATTTTTCGGAAGCAAGTTAGCTTCAGTATAAGTCATAGAAAGATTCTTCCACTGATAACCAAAGAAAATAGTTAAAGCAGAAAGTATAACCAGAATCGTAATTCTGTTTTTAAGTATGATTCGGGCTAATTTTTCCCAAAATCCAACTTGGACAGTGTTTTTCATAAAATCTTTAAAAATGGATGCAAATGTAGTGAAAAGTGCTCGAAATCATAAATATTCGAATCTATTTTACTTAACGTTAACACAAAATTGATAGTGCTATTTTTGTCATAATTTGCCTTGTTTTAGTTGTAAACCATAACGTTTTCCCATATTTGCAAATAATTTCGATTTTAAGAAAATTTAGATTAGATAGTTTTCTTAACGAAAAAGCCTCATGCAGATTCAACAGATTGAATCGGATTCAGTAATTTTATTCGTGAATTTGACTTAAATATAAAACGACGCAAATGCAAGAAAACAATACAACAACTTTTATCTTTTTAGCAATTCTGTTGCTTTTAATTGTTATCATTTGTTTCATGATTTATCAATTAATTCAAACCAAAAAAGCTAAGGAAGATGCAGAAAAAAGTTTTTATGCCTTAGAGTCAAAAGTCAACGATTTGCAATTGGAGAATTTGGAATCAAAACTGAATCCGCATTTGTTTAAGAATATTCTAAATTCGATTCAGTCGCATGCGTATCAGACTTATTTTGCTTTGGATAAACTGGCCAATGTTTTGGATTATATTTTATACGAAAGCAAAAAGAAGTTTGTAACGGCCAAAGAAGAAATTGATTTTGCAATGAATTTAATTGAAATCAATAAAATTAAAATTAGTCCGCTTTTTGAACTTAAAGTCAAAACCAATATCAATCAGGAAGATAAGTTGTACGATCAGCCATTGCTGGCGCCTTTAATTTCGATTGATTTAATTGAAAATGCTTTTAAACATGCCGATCTTCAAAGTGCAGATGCTTTTATTTCGGTAGTTTTTGAGTTTAAAAATAATGCTTTTTTTATGACGGTTTCCAATAAAATCTCCGATAAAAAAGTATTGAAAAAAGAACGAAGCGGTTTTGGACACGCAACGCTTGAGCATCGTCTTCGCATCATTTATAAAAATAATTTTAAACTCGATAAGTTTATAGAAAACGATGTCTATATTGCTCATCTAAAAATTGATTTACTTGAATACAAAACTGAAATGCTTGCTTCTGGACGATGAAATTCCAGGATTAACGTATCTTAAAATGCTTTGCGAACAAATTCCAGAATTGGAAATCGTGAAAACATTTAATAATCCTGAAAAACTTTTATCTGATATTCCTGATTTAGATTTTGATCTGCTGATTTCGGATATTGAAATGCCTGGAATTGACGGATTGCATCTGGCTGAAAAATTGCAAGACAAATTGGTGATTTTCTGTACAGCTTACAAAGAATATGCCGCCGAAGCGTTTAATATTGATGCGGTAGATTATATTACAAAACCTGTAAAGTTGGAGCGTTTGCAAAAAGCAATCGCAAAAGCTTTTGAGCGTTTTGAAAAATCAAGTTCAGATAAAAAATTCATACAGCTCAATACAGACAGAGGAAAAACGCTACTGTATTTTAACAAAATTCAATACATAACGACAGCCACAAGCGATAGTCGAGATAAAACTGTTTTGCTTTCCGATGGAAGTTTTCTGAATTTAAAAAATGTAAAATTCGACACGCTATTAAACGAATTGCCCGACGCTGATTTCTGCCGAATCAATAAAAAAGAAATTGTAGCGGTGAAGGCAATAAAGTTTTTTAATCATAATGAAATTGTGCTTCATCATTTGGAAGAAACTAATAAAAATACAGCTTTAATTTTAAGTGAAACGTATCGTTCTGATTTTTTGAAAAAGGTAAAATTATAACTTATTACAAAGTTTTTCCGACTTGTTACATACATTGAAAATTAGCAGGAAATTTGCTTTTTCACTTAAAACTCAGTTCTGATATTTGCTGCAATAAATCTAAAGAACGAGTTATGAATAACATTAAGAACTCTCTATTCTACGTAACAATTATTGGTGGTTTTACAGCGCTGATATATTGGGTAATTTCAAAAGGCGCCGCATTAGAAGTGGGGCGAAATATTGTAAAGAAAAGTGTTGAAAGCAACCATTGGAAAGACTTTCTTCATTCTATGGTCGATAACCTGCAGCATCCTTTGGCCATTTTATTGGCGCAGATTGTTACCATTATTTTAGTTGCACGTTTATTTGGATGGTTTTTTAGAAAAATAGGACAACCGTCTGTAATTGGCGAAATGATTGCGGGAATTGTGTTGGGGCCATCTTTGGTCGGAATGTATTTTCCGGAGTTTTCAGCGGCTTTATTTCCAAAAGAATCTTTAGGCAATCTACAGTTTTTAAGCCAAATTGGTTTAATCCTTTTTATGTTTGTTATCGGAATGGAATTGGATTTAAAAGTGCTGAAAAATAAGGCGCATGATGCAGTTGTCATTAGTCACGCCAGTATTGTAATTCCGTTTGCTTTAGGATTATCATTGGCATATTTTATTTACGAAATCTATGCTCCAATGGGAGTTGAATTTTCTTCTTTTGGATT
>Ga0099824_1000684_pt1 | contig 42968 bp, 17 predicted proteins | sample SiratrowhiteBW_FD_76837 | JGI IMG/M metagenome (GOLD analysis project Ga0099824, IMG submission 76837) | Root nodule microbial communities of legume samples collected from California, USA - Siratro white BW | ecosystem: Host-associated > Plants > Roots > Nodule | place: USA: California... | reverse complement strand
TGTGGGTGTTTGATTTTTTTTTTTTTTTTTTTTCTTTTTTCTTCCCCTCCTTTTTCCTTTTTTTTTTTTTTTTTTTTTTTTTTTTTCTGCCTTATCTTCTTCCTATTTTTGATGGCAAGATCACTGTGAAGCTATTGTTTTTGAATACTTGAAGAACTGTCCAACTTTCTTAGAGCTATTGTTTTTGAAAAACTATGATAGGGATTCAATTACCTAAGCAAGTAATGTATTACTCTTACGAATGTTTGGTGCAAGATTTTTTTTCTTTTGAAAACAATAAATGTTGAAATCTATGATTCTTTAAAATAATTAAAATCTATTTAGTTGGTCATAAATATTTATATAAGTTTATCAAATAAAATGGTAATGTGGTATATTTTACTATCAAAATAAGTTACTCGGTCCAATCCATCTCACTTGGTGGATCAATTTAACCAGTAAGTTTAAAATAACGACTCTCGTAGTTTACTATGTTGGTGGCTTAAATGATTGGATCACTTAATTTAAAAACAAAATTGTAGTTTTTTAGTTTTTTTCTTTAATATACATTTTTCTAGTATGAAACTGAAATCAAATTCTAATTTATCGGAATAATTGTGAAGAAAAATATGTATATTGAACACAAATACTAGATGATAATTTTAGATGATATATAAAATATTTAGCGGTGAACGACATTACTTATGATGGAACATGGGTTGATTGGAAGTAGTATGTATGTTGACTAGCGGTAGAATATAAAAAACCCTAAAGTAGTAAAGAAATAAAAGAATCCATAAATTAAGAAATTCTGGGAGAAAAATGAGGAGAATGAAAAAAAGACTGAACTCATGAATGATGTATATTTTCTTCACCTCATTTTTTTTTTTTTCTAATTATGTTAGGTCAGATTGACTAACGGACTTTGAAAGCTCTACATTTTATCATAATATTTAACTCAAGGAAATAGTCTTGTAAAACTTTAGTCAAAAAGTATTTATGGAAAATATTGTTTGGGAAAGGTTATATTTTAAAAAATTATCAAACATGAGAAATAAACTTTTTCAATTTTAATGCTTTCTTTGGATTGATATATGAATTTGACTGAAGTTCAGGAGGTGTATTTTTATGGATTTGAGAGAATGAATTGGATTGTTTAGATTAAGAGATAATGGTAAAATTTGAGTGAAAAATTTAAAACGATGTTTTAAGTATAATTGAAATTTTAACTTTTTTTAATTTAACAATTAAATAAGATTGATTTGGGTGATGTCATTATAACGGTTCATTTTCCTAGATAATTAATGTAATTAAAATTTCATCTTGCTAAACTATTTGTCTTCCTGATAAATGGATTCAATCCAAATAAAAACTAATCTTAATAGAATATTAATGTAATTAAAATTTCAGCTTGTTATGTATATTATCAGTCAGAACACCACTCACTTAAAATGATTGTAATTAAATTTCATATTGTGTTTTCAAATTTGCAATTTATTTCCTTAATAAACTAGGTTTTAATTAAAATAAATTTTAAATCTAATTAAAAATTTAGAGTCTCACACCTTTGACTTTTTAGATGAATGAATTGTTCATCTCTTTCTCTCTCTACTAAATTAATTCCCAGAATAAATACCATTACTTAATTAAATAAAATCTTAAATTAACATTTACATTCAAACAAATTAAAATCACCACCCCACAATATCACCACCTCAATACCACCCCATCATCTCATGAACTCTCAATAGGATCTACTACAATCTCAAAATCCTCTATTCGCACTTTCTTACACCTTACACACTAATTCATCTGTGAACCACACCATTCATTTACTACTCAATACAACATGAATATCTCTAAAATATAAAACAAAAACCAAATGAAACTTACTATGAAAAAGTTTTCAATACCTGATTTTCCCCACAAATTAATCAATTACTTTCTCAAAGGGGTTCATTTCAGAAGCCCACTATTTCTTATAAAGGGGCCCAATTTTTAAAATTAGCAATGAAATTTCCAGGAGTGAAAATTTGTTCAATTGAATTCTGATCACTTTTGGAATGCTTGTGGAAGGTTTACAACCTTTGTTTGTGTCATTGTGTTACTTGCAATTGTTTAGTTAGGTTGTGAAGGCTTGATAGTGATTTCAAGCAATTAGAGTTACATTACCTTTGTTAGGTCTGAGTGAGTACCCCAAAGCAATAAAATGAGGTATTTTAGGCCTTATAATTGATTTTTAGTTCAAACTTCTGATACTTTAATTCAGGATTGGAATATTAATTGGTAGAAGACTAGTATAATTTTTAATTGAATTCATTGTTATTGATTAATTAATTTAATGCTCGGATGATTTAATTAGTATTGATTATTAAAATTGGACAATTGATTAATTGAACATTTTGAATAATTTGACATTTAGACTTAAAAAATATCACTTTTCAAAAGATGCCAAAAGTTATTAAAAATACAATTAATAAGATGAGACAATTTATTTTTATTAAAAATAGCTAAAAGAATTCGCCAAACAACGCATAGTTGGTAATAAATTACAGATATCTAAAAACAATAAATAAAAATTATATAAAGCAAAACAAGTAATATAATAGAAAAATAAAATAAATATATAAGATTAATACTATACAAATTACTTTATGAATAACATTATTATCATTTTCTTTGGAAGAAAAACAATTAGGATTAAGGCTGTTCAAATGAACTTAAAACTGTGATCTTAACTTTACTCTAATGCTGTAGTTTATGCGAAAAATCCTCATGTTATCTCATGGTTGGAATATTATGAGATTACTATTTTATTTTTATAAATTTTAATTTAACCACAAACCTCTAAAAAATACATTTAAAATAAAATAATATATATATATTTATATTCGTTCCCTTTTTGTCACTGTGAAAAGTGAAAACCGCGTTATGTCGCAGAAGCAGCACAGTGCCACACAGCAAAGTGAACCCTGGAATGGACATGTGGCAACGAGAGTGACGAAAATGAATTCCGATAGGCTCTGCGTAAACCCCAACCGAGATCACAAGTCTGAAAACTATGAGGACCTTCAACTGGAGTTCAATCCTCACATCTTCGGCTCACTGGAGCAGTATTTGCCTCCTCACATACTCAACCTCTCACGTGAGGTTAAGCTTCGGTATATGAGGAACATTCTGCTTCGCTATTTTCCTGAGAATGACCGCAATCGGGTGGGTCTCACTGTCACTATAACAATATTAATGCCCCACATGGGTGACCTTTTTGTTTTTTCAATCAAAATTCCATTTTTATTTTGCCCTTCATCGATAAGGTCGCGTTTGTTTGTGTTACCTGGCCTGCACTGATGTTTTGTTTCAGAAAGTTTTGTTTTTTTTTTTCCTATTTGGAAATCGGGAGAGTAGGAATTTTTGAGTTGTGCTTTATTTTGCCTCGCTTGATTCTCAGCAAACAATTTGGATGATTCTATACTTTTGACTGCTGAATGGCGATGCATGATTTGAAGATGCCGATGTCTGTTTAATTAACAAGTTTGTCTTCGTTCAAGACATGGTTCCAAATCATTTTTGTTATTAGTCTTGTCTCCGTAGTTCTTAGAATAATGTTATTCTTAGCTTTCATGGTGTGGTTTTTTGTCTGTTGGTACTGGCCGTACTTGTATGTGCCTGTTTTGAAAATGATACTTCTGCTATGCATGTTAACTGGTTTTATTGAAGCTTAACTTTCTCTAGTGTAGAAGTCTAAATAATATGGATTTCTGTCCGCAGTTGTATTATAAGATGTCAGGACATGTGTTATTTGGTTTCTGGCATAACAAATTTACTAGTTAGCCTAAAAAGGTGATGATAAGTGAGCATGCTATTTGTTTGTTTTGTTGATATGGAGTTATTCTTGGTATGGCGGAGGGGATGTGTTTCTTTTGTTTTTTTCGTGGTAGTTTGTCTCTGGCTTGGTTTTATTGTTCACACTTTTTGAGTTTTTGTTATTTTATATTGGATTGAACAGATTCAAAAGCTGAGGGAGTACAGGCTAAAGATCATATTGAATTATCCAGTAAGTTTTCAACAGATATGAAAATGGCAGTTTTGCTCGTTTGTAAATTGAATATTTTGATGGTTTCCTTTTATGATTCTTTCTAGAATCGTGGGAGATGGTGCTGATGAAATAATTTATCCTACACTTTTAACAGGAGACATATTTTATTTGGTACTTGTCTGTGAGAATTTTGAATGAACACATGTTAGCATTAGAAATTTATGCAAGAGAACAGTTATGCTTTCTCCCTTTAATGTTCCAATGTTGCTAGATCTTACTGGTTATTCACTTTTTTATAGCCACTACATAGGGAGATATATACTATGGATGCTGAGGCCTTTTTCAGGCCATCATTTCTCAGAGCAATTAAAGAGAACACTGAAGCAAGTTTTAGAAGTATAATGGCTGAACCTAGTACAGGAATTTATACATTTGAAATGCTTCAACCGCAATTTTGTAAAAAACTGATGTCTGAGGTATCACATTTCTTTCCTTTCCTTTTCATGCATATATAATTTTATCCATCTTATGTTAGTGTTTCATGTTCATATCAACTTCTGATTAATTAGGTGGATAATTTTGAAAGATGGGTTCGTGGTACCAAACTCAGAATCATGCGCCCTAATGCAATGAATAAACATGGTGTCGTTCTTGAAGATTTTGGTCTCGAATCTATGCTTGACAAATTTATGAGTGATTTCATACATCCCATATCACGAGGTTTTTGTTTATTTTTCTTATTGAGAACGAATTTAAAAATGATGACTGAGTTGAAGAAACTGATATAATGACGTGGATGCACTTCTGCAATTTGAATGTTTTTTTGTAGTTTTCTACAGTGAGTTTGGTGGATCCTCGCTGGACTCTCACCACGGTTTTGTTGTTGAATATGGAATCAGTAAAGACGTAGAACTTGGTAGGTTTCTCCAACTTTGCTCACTGCTTTGTAGATGCAATCTGTAATAATTTTTTTGAACCTAAATGGAGTTTAATGTTTCAAGGTTGTCTATATATCGTTTTGTGTTATTTTACTCTAATTATACACTTGATGGAATATGAGTTTATTTACCTGTCATCTTACAGATTTTGATTCTTCTGTGGCTATATAACTAAAGGATATGAAAAAAAGATGCATTAGATTTTTCAAATTGTATCAAATGCTGAGGTATTTAATTTTGTTACATTGTTAGCCACAATGCCTTATATGCTTGTTTTGTCTACTAATTTCTATGTAGTGAAGATGCCTTATCTTTTTCGGGGGTTGGGGGTGGGAGTGAGGGGATAAAATTTTCGTTACAAGTATATATTCTCTAATATGAGAGCCTTTTAAATGATAATTTATCATGAAACTCTATTCATACTTATTCGTTTTAATAAATATTTTATAATCCTCCTAATTCAATAATGAAAACTTTAAACCCCCCTTCCAAACTAGCTATCTAAAAATGACTGAAGTTTATTGATAGGAACTGATTGTCATGGACAGTTATGGCAATTTACTGTAGAAAATAATTTCTGGTAGTTCTATCAGGTATGTGAAGTTATTTTCGGTTTGTGGACTGTGAGTTGTCTCCGTGGGAGACTTAAATCTCTGGCAAAACAAGTGCATTGCTATATCTGTGTAATAGGATAGGATACTCTTTGTCTCTGGCAGCAAGTATATTGCTGTAGCGTTCAATATTGTCTTTTATTAGTTCTATGAATTGCTGTTCTATCAATTTTGTTTGACCTACTGTATCACAAGGAGGGAATTCTTCTGACCAGAAGAAAGAAAGATCATGACGTGTGCTATATTTGGACCTTTTGAATTGCAAGAGAATTTGGGAGGGCTGCAAGCAAGGGTTCAGCGTGACTAGAAATTGGCAAATTTTGAGAAGTTTTGTTGGATATGAGAAAATTTATGGGCAATCATGAAGAAGAAAAAAAAGTCAGATCTTCTGGCATAGAACCGGGGAGTATGCCAGAAGTTGAACTGCCATCTTTCAATGGAGACGACCCTATTGGGTTGATTACAAGGAAAAAACTTAAAGTTTAGAATATTAGTGAAGATTTAAATTAGCCCAGTTAAGCATGAAGGGTTCTATTATCCATTGGTTTAATGTATTGAGAGAAATAGTCTTTAGTAAATTCTGGCTTATCTTTAGTAAATTTAAACGTATCCTCTTGGTTGGTCAAGGGTTCAAATTTGGAAATAGTCTCTTTGCATATGCATACAACGACCCTTCCCTATACTTTGCATGTTAAGGAGTCTTCTGACACCAGAGAGTTTTAGCTGAAATCTAAAGAGCAATATCTTTGCAGGCTTACATGTGGATGACGCAGAAGTCTCCTTAAATATTTGCTTGGGAAAAGAATTTTCTGGCGGAGAAGTGTTCTTCCAGGGTGTTCGATGTGATGAACATGTACTTTCAAATGCCCAACCAGGGGTATGTCTACTACCTTGTTACTGTCATGGGAAATTATATTTATGCTGAACAATTTATATTTAACTACACTGATCTGTTTTAAACTTAAAAGAAAGAACAACAATGCTCACCAGTTGATCTAAAAGTTAAAAAAGTTATACTTGAATGACTTCACAAAAGCTCCCTGTTATGGTTGGTGAGCCCAAAACCTTTTAAATCCATAAAAGAACCTCATACTTCTAAGCTGAGACTCAAGTTTCACACCTTGCACTTAAATCCTAACATACTACTTTTCTCAAGTGCATTAATTTACAAATTTGTTATACATTTCTGAGTTATTCACTTCATGTCATTCATATCGAAATTCAATAGCATCACGAAAATATCAGAAACATGATATTGAATTGAAAAAAGAGTATTACATTAGTTATGAGCATAGAAATTTCATGCAGACGTTTACTTTGTTAAATAAATAACACCAACATATCTGTGTAGGAGATCTTCAATTATTCCCATGTTCCAGGACACGCAATTCTTCATCCTGGTCGTCAACGGCATGGCGCAAGACCTACGACATCTGGGAATAGGATGAATTTAATCATCTGGTGTAGAAGGTATTTACACTTATCTTTTACTACAAAAAATTAACATAGCATAGCCCCTTTTTCACTAAAGCAGCAAAATTCTTACACTTGTCCCCTTGTAACTTTGGATTGCAAATCATAACTATAGTTCTTGTCAATTTACATTATGCATGAACCTTCATGTTGCTGTCACAGTTCGGCTTTCAGAGAGTTGAAGAAATATCAGAGAGAATTTCCTAGCTGGTGTGGAGAATGCAAACGCAAGAAAAAGGAGAGAGAGCGCCTATCGCTTATTGTCACGCAACGGGTAACACTATTTAACAATACCACCCTTTGAGATGAAAGGAACAAAAAAGATTAATGTTAATCCTTTCATCTTCCATGAAACTAATTCCGTGTCTTCAAATTGCAGGAATTACTGAAGAGGGAAATATAATCGGCCTCGTGCACTTGCACACGCAAATCGCGCTTGTATAATTGATTCACACCTTTGAGCTTTTTTTTTGTTTCTAGATTCTGGATTTATTTTACGAAATGAAGCATTGTTTTGTTTGAAAGTTATAGGCATTCGTATCATAGTGTAAATGAATGTTATTTAATTTTCGAATGATATTAAGGAACTGAAGTTCCTGGTTTTTCTCCTTTTGGTTTCTCGTTTGTTGCCTTGCCTCTTTACTCAATTCTAACCAGGCTGAGTCTTCTTCCACCTCCATAGATTTCGTCTTGCACGTCTGAGTATGAAAATTTACATTTTGTCTTTCTTGAATGGTACAGTCTAGAGGTATTTTTTTTCTTAGAAAATGATTCGAGACTGTAAAATCTAAAAGTTATTTTTGTTTTTTTAAATTCCACAAGTTGAAAGTTACCATTATGCGATTCAAAACCTAAAAATAACTTATGGATTCTGAAATTCAGAACTCAAAATAATTTTCAAATTAATTTAGAAGTAAAATATATTTCTAAATTTTGTAATTCGAAAGTTAAAAAATAATTTTGAAATTGTGTAATTTAAAATTAAAAGTGAATTTTAGATTCTACAATTTAAAAGTTTTTGGAATAACATTATCTTGAACATAATTTTAACTTCTAAATTACATAATTGAAAAAAAAAGAAATTTGTATATGTATGGGATAGCATAGAGGTAGAGGAAGAAAAAATAGCCTTCTAACCAACCATTCTCCATCGATGAACAAACTTAACATGTTATTACTTTAAACAAGTCAAATCTAACATTTAAAAACAGAGGGGCCAAATTCAACTTCATAAAACAACACAAAAACTTTATTTAACCTAAATTATTTAATAATAGCAATATGTTTTGATAAAATTTTTATTTCAAATTGGAAAATTTAATTTTTACCTCTCAAATCTTCTTTTGGAAAAAACTTGGCAAAAGCATAATTTTTTTCAAAAAAAAAAAATAATTTTCTAGTAAACACATCCTAAGTCAATACATGGACCAAAATAAAATAAAAAAAATTAATTTGTTTTTTTTGTCTTTTACATTATTCCATGATAACTTTTCTTACTTCTAGACTTTATGCGTTTTTATTGGAAAAGAAATTTGTGTGACTACAATTCTACTGTAAAACAAATTTTTGTGGTTTAACAATGGCCAAATTCTTATGAATAAGGTTTATCTATAAGAACCATCATATTACACAAGCTAGTTTGTACCGAACTTTCATGTTAAATTTGATGGACTAAGTTGGTTAAAATTCTCTTGATAAGGTAGTCATTAAACAAGCTAATCAAATCATCTACTGTATTCATTTCACTGCAATGGATGAGATGAGTTTATTTATATCACATAAAAAAATGAACTGATTAAAAAAAGAAGTATGTATATAGACAAAATTTTAGTATTTTATTTAAAATATATATAATAGAGTTTTCGTCATATATTAAACAAGACTTCGGTATGTAACAATAATGATAAAATTTCTCGTCTAATTGTTTTTTCCTGTTATATACAGCAGTAATAATGAGTAACAATGATTTGTGTGGAATTGATGAATATAAATAAGTGAACTGATTCGTTATTTCTGTTAAGGTTAGTTATGATTGTTAGGATCATGTTTATGTTATTCAGTTTCTTCATTCAAGCCTTTATATAGATCCTCCAACTCTCCACTCAAAGCAATTCTGCACGGCTTTCTCCACATCCAATCTCCGGTAAAATTTCCACCTCCATTTTCTCTTTCTTTATCATCTCTTTCTTTACTAACTCTCCCTTATTTCCATTGAAGGTTAACGAGAACGTTGACGTCTACACCTTCCCTTTCTTCTAAAAGTTCTTGCCTAAGAAAATGGATTCCGAAACTGTAAGAAACATACCTTCCCCTTCATCTAAAAGTTCTTCAATGCAATCACTCAAGAACCTACTTTAAAGCGTATATAGAAACCGATGAAGTTGACAATATACGTTCAGTTACAAACATACTCATCATGAACTATACTAAAGCTACTAAAACTGTTTCTGAACTTGTCATGGTTTTCTTTTTTCTCCAATAATATCAACTCATCTCTCGTAATGTCCAAGAATAACCCACTTGCATCCAAGATCTTTCATTTATGTCATAATAACCTGTATATTTTCTTACTGGGCTCAAAGAATTACTTGTGAACCTAAAAAGGCGATGACAAGTGAGCACTTCATTTCTTTTGTTCATAGGAAGTTATTGTTAGTATGATAGTGGATATGTGTGTCTTTTATTTTTTTAAATTTTTATTTTGTCTTTGGCTTGGTTTTGTGATTCAATCTTTTAAGTTTTTGTTATTATACAGATTCGAAGGATGGAAATCAACAGGCTACGGATGATAGAGAATTATCCAGTAAGTTTTTAACACTATGAAAATAACACTTATATTCATTTGAATCGAACAAGGTTTCATATTCTTTCCGAAATTCAGAGATGGATTAATGGGATAATTTCTTGCACTTTTTAACATGGCATATGTTATTTGGTACTTATCTATGAGAGCACATTGAATCTTCTGAGTATATGTTCCAATCCTGCTCGACCTTACCAGTTATTCACTTTTATTTGTAGCGTCTGAATCGGGATATATATATTATGGATGCTGAGAATTTTTTCACTCCAACATTTCTCTGTGCCATTCAAGACAATACAGAAAAGGGTTTTAGAGATATAATGGAGGAACTTTCTCCAGGAATTTTTACATTTGATATGCTTCTTCCACAATTTTGTGAAAAGCTGATGCGTGAGGTATTACATATTTCTTTGCTTTCCTTCTCAATCATGTTTCATTAATTTCATCCATTCTGTATTATGTTATCGTTAATTTCCGATTGCTTAGGTGGATAACTTTTTAATGTGGGCCGAGGATCACAATATCAAAATCTTTCCACCTAATGAATTGCATGAACATGGACTTTTTGTTCAAGATCTTGGTTTGGAACCCATGCTTCAAAGATTTAGGAGAGAATACATAGAGCCTATAACTCAAGGTAAATTCTTATTCTTCTCAATGAGAACGAATTAGAAAATTATGATTGAGACGAGTAACTAATATAATGGCGCGGACTCACTTTTGCAATTTGAAATTTTTTTTGATAGTTTTCTACGATGAATTTGGTGGATCCACGCTGGACTCTCACTATGCTTTTGTTGTTGATTATGGACTCGCTAGGGATGGAGAAATTGGTTAGTTTCTCAAACATACGCTACTGCTTGGAATCTGTAATAAGCATTTTTTGTTAATCTTGTTTAATCATTCTCTTTGAGGTATATGCAACTAATCCAAGTTTCCAACAAATCAAATTTGCATGCTTTTGTTGAAATCTAATTAACAATATTGTTGCAGACTTGCATGTGGATGACGCAGATTTAACCTTGAATATTTGCTTGGGATATGAATTTTCTGGCGGAGACCTGTTCTTTCGGGGTATTCGATGTGATGAACATGTAACTACGGGGTATGAACCGCAGGTATGTTTAGTACCTTATGAGAGACTAATATTTATGCAGAATAATTTATATTTAACAAGAGTTAGCTGTTACTGTGTGTAGGAGATGTTGGATTATCGCCATGTTCCGGGACGAGCAATTCTTCATACTGGTCAGCACCGTCACGGCACCACAGCGACAACATCTGGGAGACGGCTGAATTTAGTTTTCTGGATGAAAAGGTATATATAGGTTTTTGCATAACTTGTTTTTGCTTACTACTTGAGAAGGAAACTCTTTGACACTTGCATGTTGTCATTCAGTTCGCGTCTTGCAGCGTGGAGGCGTTACGAGAAGGATTATAGTAGCTGGTGTGCAGAATGTATGTTCAAGAACAATGACAATGATGAGTCCTCGTAAGCATGCACGTGCAAATCCTTCTTGTATAGCACAGTTTATTTGATGCATTCATCATTGAGATATGTCTGTAGTGTTGTAATCTTTCTCTGAAAGTACCTCTGTAATACTAGGAAAAGGCATTTACTATGTCTGGCATAAAAAGTTCACTCTTTACAATTGCCAGCCTACTTGACAATTGACTGATTCGTGACACTTGGTTGGGTTTTATGACTAGTAATTCAAGACTTTTTGTTGGCAAATATGAATTCGGAGATAAGCACAATTGTTCAGTTCAATGTTTAGATATAATCTTTGTGCTTTATATTCAAATAGTAACTGAATCTCATATTGTTAATGATAAAAATGCTAATAATAGATTATGTTTTAACAAGGACAAATATATATAGTATGAATTCGTATTACAACCTATACTTGATCGTGATCTACCAATTATATTGGGCATTGTTGGTACTATTTTGTGATTTATCGAATGTGGAGAAGTTGCTGGCCATAGACTGGATCGCAACAAGCAGGTAGGAGCAAATCAGAGACATGTTGAACATGTAATGGATTATTCATTAAGTCAGTTATTTTACGTGCTTATCATTATCTAAATATCATTTTTTGATTCTGCTGCACAATCAGTATAGGTACCGTATCAAGACAACATTGTTTTTTGTGCTTCTTTCTTCAAGCTTCTCTCAATCCATTCTTCTCAAGTATTAACGTTTGAAAACTAAACAATTGTGTTTAAAGCATCATTCAAGCCGAAACTACATCAATATTATAAACAGTATATGGCTGAAACTATTTAAAGAACCATTCAAGCCACTCTCACCCCTAACGTCTCTCACATATCTTTGTTTGTGTTTACCGTTGTGGAATTACTGCTTTTAGACAGACTAGGTGCAGCTGAAGTATAACAAAGTGAACTGGCACGATAGAAATTTATGATAGAACTGAAGTTGAAATCTTAGTAGAAGATAACAATAACAAAGTGAACTGGTATGATAGAAATTTATGACAGAAAACTATGAGAAATGTTCCTAAATCTGAAATTTGAAAAATAATGTTTTCACACGTTAGTTATAGTGAAGTCCTGTTCCTCGTACACACTCAGCCATTTTGAACAAGTAATTCAACATATTTTAATATCACGTATCTAACACAGCGTGTTCAACATGTTTTCAAGCACAGAATAAAATATTTCTTTTTACCCTAAGAGATTTACTTAGTATTTGAATGATAAAAATGAGACAATCATTGAATACTATTTTTCTTTTGTAAATCTAATAATTTAAATTTTGTACAGGCTATTTGGTAGCCGCAATTACTGGTATCCGTTCGATGAAACTTGTATTTTTAGCTTCTTACAAGATAACTTATATATAGCTGAGGTGAGGAACTTGGCTAAATTCAGAGTGGTCTTCCACTCTTTCCTCCATTCATCTTAAACCTCTCATTCCTTCTTTACCATAAACAAATTCATATATATGAAACGCAAATCCTCGCATTCAAGTCTCTTATCCTCTCTTTTTCTCTATCCAACCAATCCAAAAGGGAGATAGAGAGGTAAGGAAACATAGCAATAGAATTCTGAGATTGAACTAAGAATCATCATCGTCGTCGTCGTAGTAGCAGTGAAAGAGATGGCAGTGGTCCAGAACCAGCAGATGAGAGCGAGAACCATACACGAAAACCAAATGAGGATAGAAAGGAACAGGAAGAGAGCATATCCTTATGGTTCTCATTACAAGTCATCTGATGCAAGGAGAGAAAGAAAACGCAGAGGGAGTTTATCAGCTCCCCAGAAATCGCTCTGGAATGATCTTGAGGCAAAGAGAAAGCGCAGAGTGGCAAAATACAAGCTTTACGAAGCCGAAGGCAAGATGAAGGAGGGATTACGCAACTTTAAGATGGCATGCATAAAGGTTGTGGCCGGTTTGGCCTAATAATGCATTGGTCACGTAGGTCTAATATTGTATAGAAGTATACTTATTAGGGACTCTTCCTCCTGCTTGCTTCCTATCTGTACCATATGTCTTTCTTTCTTCTTCTACCATCTCACATACATGCATGTATATATATTTCACTTTCTTTCATATTACATTTTGCAAAATCCTATCTTCTTTCCCTTTTAAGAGTATCTAGCCAAATGCTATCACACTCAAACTGTATATATATTGGGTCCTACAAAGTTTGAAATAGTGAGGTTCTAAACATTTTTTCTTGATTTTATTTATTGGTCGACTACTTTTATAATTTATCCTTTTTAAAATTATGAGATATGTTTTCACAGTAGTTATATTATACATCATAAATATTATTAATTAAATTTTGTATTAAAAGTTATGATATATTAAATAATTCATAATTAAATATATTTATAATTAAACTTATTTAAATATTTGAGATTATTACTTATTATTGTTAATTAAGAGAATTTTTTTAGTATTAAAAAGTAAGAGAAAAAACTCCCAAAATAAATTGTAAAAATAAATTTATATGAAATAATAACTAAGATAAACATAAATATATATTTTATAATTAAAATACTTTATCAAGAATGTTGAGATTTACAATCAGAGGAATTTTGAGATAGATATAGATTTGCATTCCAATATTTATATTTCCATTTAAAAAATATTCTGACATTTTTTTAAGGAGAACTATTTAACATCGTTTAGATAAATAGTTATATTTATTTAAGGGCAATAACTGAAGTCTTGTAGAAATGGGTAATAGGTGATAATGGGAAGAAAAAGAACTTTGTTGAGAATATTTGTCATATATTTATATATTCCTAGACATACTAAAAGATTAAAAATATGATGATAACAAGTGAAAAAATAACTTCGAATGATAAAATTTGTAAAATAATAATAATTAGAAAAAATGTAACTTCAATTTAATTTATATTTTAATTTAATGAACTAAATATGTTTGTTTTGTTACTATAACATAAGAGAACTTTGATTTAGGTTGCTATAAACAAATTTCTTTATTGTTTTTGTTTATGTATAATTTAAATATGATTTTAGTTTTTATAATTTGAGTAAATTATAGTTTTAATTTTATAAATTATTTTTTTAATCTCTTCTAATTTTAAATCACTAATGCTGGTCTTTAACATTTATTATAAGATAAACAAAAAAATATTGCAAATTTCAATTATTTTCCAAATACATATTAATAACAAATGATATATATGACACATGAAATAATCACTTCACATTTCATTTAGTACATAAATAATTAATGAATTTCACATAATATTACAAATAAAAGATGCTTTTTAATTTAGATAATAAAAAATTAAATATTCTTTTATTAAGAAATCAAAACTAAATTTATTCAGTTAAAATTTATCTATTTAAATTTTTTTAACAAGTTTAAATTTTATTTTAGCTTAGCGTAACACTATTAGCTTATATTTTTTACGGAAGTTTTGGTTCCTCAATTCTTAAAATATATGATATTTTAAAAAAATGATAGTATTTAATTGGAAAAAAGTGTGTTTCTGTATTGAAAAAAATGATATTTTGAAAACTTGGGAGGGAGTTGTACACAGCTGTGATTGGAGTCAACCCTCGCGTTCCTCTTCTTCTCTCTCGCTCTCCCTCTTCCACGTGAAGCCGTATTGACGCCGCCGACGTTATCTCAGATTCAGGTTCGTTTCTATGGCTCTCACACTCGAAGTCGTTGCCGAAACGCTTCTAGAACAGACTCCTTCCGCCACCGTCTTCACTCCGATTCGGCTTTCAAGAAATCAGGTCAGCCGTTCCTTGACCTCCTCCGCTGCATTGCCAGGTTCTTTAACCTAAATTTTAAATTTAACAATCAAAGATTTCTGATTCCAATTCATCTTCTTCCGCCAAGAACCACACCGTCATTGCCTCCGATTCCTTAATCCAAACCATAAAAGCTGGTGGATACTCCGCCGGAGCTTTGTTTCTCGGAATGCAGCACTCCGGTGTCGCGGAGTTGGCAAAATCACAATGTTCGTTCCGGCGGACGACTTGGTGATGCGAGTATCCCCAGTTCTTTCGTCAGCACGCAGTTGCCGACGTTCTTGGAGGGAACTGCGGTCACAGTGACAACATCTGACGGCGGTTTGATTCTTAACGGAGTTTGGGTGTTCTTTTCTGAGGTGCTTTTCAACGACAGGGTTGTAGTTTAGGGTTTTAGCGATATTTTGGCGTCCCAAAACACCGTGTTTGTGGGAACGTGATTGCTGTTGATTACGAGGGAAAGCTGTTTCATCCTTCTGAATTTTGAGGCCGTGTCGATTTTTAGTCGCTACCACCCCACTACTGTAGACCCTCAATCATGTTTTGCATGTGTAGGATATCGTTGCACATTTCTTGTTCCTTTTTACGTAGGATGTCGTTTCAAGTCTCCAGCACGGGCGAGGATTTTTAAGCGATCAGGTTCTTTTGTTTTAATATACGATCCAGGTTTCTTTTTCTTTAATTTTTTTCCTGCTCGGTTGTTATTAAATTCTTTGAAATTTCTGGATGAATAATTTGACTTTTTTTTTGCGTGTGGAAAACTAGACTTTTATAAAATAAAATAATTTCATTTAATTTCTCTAAAAAATTATAAATTTATGCATTCATAAATTTTAATTGGTATATTTCTGTTGTTCTACTAATAGCTTTTAAAAAAGTTCTCTATTTTTTTTTTCTGAAACTAATTATAATTTTATTAAAAAAGAGTAAACATCAACCACGACTATAATACAAAAAACATTTAAACAGTATAATGCACATGCAAAACGAAAAAAGTTCGAGTCTCTACAATTAGGTGTCGCAGTCTCTAAATTTTACACACTTCCACAAAAAATTCAGCAGGTTCAAATATTATTCCTCAACATCAAGATCAAGTACGTGTTCACTCAACGCTTTGTCTTCCGCCGTCAGGACATCGCTAACGCCGTGGACAACCACCCTGTCGTTGAAGAACACGTCCGAAAAGAACACCGGAACTCTGTTAAGAATCAAAACGCCGTCAGATGTAGTCACGGTCACGGCGGTTCCCTCCAAGAACGTCGGTAACCCCGATCCGTCTGTCAGAAGCCGGCACGCCACGATGTACTCGCCGAAATTGCCGATGCGGTTCATCACCAAATCGCCGGAGCGAACATTGAGATTTTGCCCCGACACCGCATAGCTGCATTCCGAGAAACGAAGCCACGGCGTTTGGATGGATTAGTCGAAGGCATCGTGGTTATGCCCCTTAATAAAATTGCAAAAAAAAAAAAATCAAAATTATTAAATAATATATAACATTTCACTTGACATTAATTTAATGAATTGTGTTTTACATACTTTTTAAAAAAAAAATACTCGTTCCTATTTCATTCAAAAGGAGTAAGAAAAGAAATTAAAGTTTTTTCACACTTTGGTTTTATATATAAGTGGTGTGTTACTTGATGGAAAAGATGTGAAAAATATAAATGATGACATTTGTTTGAGTTTAGATTTACAATTGGAGGAATATTGAGATGGATAGATTAGCATTCCAATATTTATATCATATTTGTAAAAATATTTCCATCTTTTTGGATTTGCAATATGTAAAACTAGTTTTGAAATATTTTAGTGAAAAATTCGATAATTTGTTTCAATGCAAATGATTGAATAATGTGCAATTTATTAGCCTACACAATTTTGTACTTACTCCTCAAGTTATTATTAAAGAATTTCACATTTTGTGAAAATGATGACTGTAGTAAGTGGATCGAATTAATGATAACTTTTCATAGTTGAAGTAATTTGTTTTTGTTTCATGTTGCTCATAGTGAAGTGATTAAATAAGGGAAACTATGCAATTTGACTCGAGTATGGTAGAGTTAATGGGTTAATCATTTAGAAAGGTTGTTTACGATATAATTAGTGTACTTGCGTATTGAAATGAATTCCTTTTCACTAAATATCACAGAATGTTTGGGGTATTATGGTCATCATAACCAGATTATGTGTTACCCTGTATGTGGTAAGGGGCTTCATGACCTAAGACTTTTGTTTGTTAGATTCAACAAATATACTAGATAATGGCCAAATTAATTGGGATGTGCATTAAGTCATAGTTTTTGCACTAGTTTTGACCAACATCACATTCTTTGTTTTTGCACAAGTGTCATGAATGGAATCTGTAACGCTCCAATAATAATAAAATTAATAATATAATTGTAAAAAAAATTGTAGAAAATAATTACAAATATATCTTAGTTTTAAATAAAATAATAATTATTAACAGATTAATTCTAATAATCCGACGTATTCCAAGTCATTTATAGGCTTGTTGGAATTATTACCGAGTAGAGGATTATGTTTCTATTTAAGGTATCTTGATTTCCCGCACATGTGTAAAGATATTTATAACTGAAGACTTATTCTTTTATTTTATTTAAAACTGAAAATTAAAGGATGTTTTTAATTTTAGAAAATAAGATATTAAATATTCTTTTATTAAGAAATAAAAAAAAATTATTCAGTTAAATTTTATCTGTTTTACTTTTTTCTTAACATGTTTAAATTTTATTTTACCTTAGAGTAACACTATTAGCTTATATTTTTTTACTGAAGTTTTCGTTCCTCTATTTATAAAATATACTGATATTGATATATTAACAAAATATTTTAAAATATTAAAATTAAGGTATTTTGAAAACACAAAAAAAACTCGACAGAAAATAAAACTACCCTAGATGACGTGGAAACATTCCATTCAAATATTGATTGACACGTCATTGACATTGTTCACACTAAAGAGCAAAAATATAAATGCATGCCAAACTCATTATATTCAGTCGGTAAAACAGCACCATGCAAAAGATTGTGAGGTCCTAACAAAAAATAAGTATCATGCCTTAATGCCCTTCATAAAAAGGTAAGATTCTATTGAGTAGGTTAGGACCAATATTTTGATCAAATAATTTTTTTTTATATTTTTGTTATATTTGATTTGTTAATTTAGAACAAATCTTTTGATCAAATAACTTTTATACCATTAACTGCTTTGAAATAATCTTTAAGGTTTTCATATTCTCTCTTAATTTTATACAAATTTAACACATAAATATATGTTTTGCGTCGACTTTTTGTCAATGCTAATTCTATATTTTATAGTGAATAGTATTTTTTTAAAATTTTAGTCTTTTAATCAGTAAACAAAATATGAATATATAATTTTTTTAAAAAAAATCACTAATTACATTGAAAGTTAAATCACTTATGAAATTTTATCGATGAAATCTTATTCGTTGATAATTAATTATAGATTCAGAAATTCATTGGTAGTTCGTCAGTAATTATTGACGTTGATAAATTTATAGACAATCAATTTATCAACAAAATTTGAGTGTTTTTGATAAATTTGTCTTGTCGATAATTTTTTTTTTTAATACATCCTAAACCGATGGACTAAAATAAAAAATACTCTTTTAAATTATACTACGATAACTTATTTTCCTTCTAAATTTTACTATTTAAAATTCATCTTTATTATAAAAGAAATTTGAATGATGTGACGAAATCGTAAAAAAATTCTATCATAAAACAAATTATTGTTGTTTAACAATTGCCTAATTCTTTTTTTAATTTAAACTATGAATAAGGTTTGATTTCACGTTATTATACACATGAAGCATTAGGATTACACCAAATAGTTGTATCAAACTTGTTAAATTTGATATGCTAAGTTGGTTAAAATTCTCTTACTAAGGTAATCATTAAACAAGCTAATCAAGTAGACTATAATTATCTGTAATGTATGAAATGTGTTTATTTATGCCAATAAGAAAATGAATTGATTATGTTGTTGTAAATAAAAAGAAGTATTATATATAATCAAAATTTTAATATCTCATTTAAAATATATATATATATATATATATATATATATATATATATATATATATATAACATCGTATATTAAACCAAGACTTCCGTAAGTCAGTAATAATAATGTCGTTATTTTGCAATAGAATAACATTTTGCAAATTTCTTATTCAAGTTTTGCATACCACCACTTAATAAATACAAAAAAACCTTCATAAACAGAATTGGATATTCGGAATTTTTGTTTTTGCATTTAGCGATTCTGTGATTCAATCTTTTAAGTTCTTGTTGTTCTACACGGATAAAACATTTTCGAAGGAAGGCGGACAAACTACATGTCACAGTTGATGGTGAATTATCCATTAAGTTTTTGATACTGAAAATAGCACTTCTATTCAATTTGTAAATCGAACATTTTCTTGAAGTTTCCGAAATGAAGGATGGATTAATGGGACAATTGATTGCGCTTTTTAACAGGGCAGGTATTTATACTTATCACATGTTAACATTATAATTTTCTGAATGTAGCATGAATGTTCCAACCTTGATCGATCTTATCCGTTATTCTGAATTGGGATATATATATATATATATATATATATATATAATATTGATGCTAACAACTTTTTTACTCCATACTGTGCAATTGAGGAAAATACAGAAAAGGGTTTTAGAAATATAAGGTAAACGAATTTTATATTGATATGCTTCATCCACAATTTTGTGAAAAGCTGATACGTGAGTATTACATGTTTCATTGATTTCCTTCTCAATCATGTACCATTTATTTCATCTCTTATTAATTTAAAAATTGCTTAGGTTGATAACCTTTTAAATGGGCCGATGATTTCAATATCAAAATCATGCAACCTAACAACATGGAGCTCTTCTTCACGATTTTGGTATGGAAATCCATGCTTCAAAGATTTAGGAAATAATACATAGAGCCTATAACTAGAGGTAAATTTTCATTCCTCTTAACGAGAATGAATTAGAAAATTATGACTGAGATGAGGAACTAATATAATGGCGTGGACTCACTTTTTCAATTTGAATTATTTTTTGATAGTTTTCTACGTTTTATTTGATGCTTTCATCACTTAGGTCTGTATGTAGTGTTGTAATCTTTCTCTGAAGGTAACTCTGCAACTAGACAAGGGCATTTACTATGCCTGCCATAAAAAGTTCACTCTTTACTCTTGCTAGCCTATTTGACAACTTGACTGAGTCGTGACCAAAAAATGGTGGGGTTTTATGACTTGTAATGCTTTATATATTCAAATAGTAACTGAATTTCATATTGTCAGTGATAAAAAAATGCTAATAATAGATTGTGAGTTAACAAGGACAATTATATAGAGTATCAATTCTTATTACAACCTATACTTGATCTACCAATTAGATTAATGGGGCATTGTTGGTACTATTTTGGTGATTTATCGAATGTGGAGAAGTTGCTGGCCATAAGCTGGATTGCAACTAGCAAGTAGGAGCAAATCGAAGACACATTGCACATTTAATGGATTATTATTCATTAAGTCAGTTATACGTGGTTATCGTTATAATTTTTTATTCTGCTGCACAATCAGTATAGGCACAGTAGACAACATTGTTTTTTGTGCTTCTTTCTTCAAGCTTCTCTCAATCCATTCTTCTCATGTATTAACATCTGAAAACTAAACTATTGTGTCAGAGACTAATAAAAGCCGAAACTACATCAAAATTATAAACGGTATATATATGGCTGAAACTATTTAAAGAATCATTCAAGCCATTCTCCACCCCAAACGTCTCTCACGTATCTTTGTTTGTATTTACGTTTTGGAATTACCGCTTTCAGAAAACAGATCAGGTGCAGCTGAAGTTGAATTCTTAGTGGAAGATAACAATAACAAAGTGATAAAAAAAAAACACACACACTTTTGACTTTGAGTTATCTTATCATCATCGATATTTTTCCTCAAATGTTATGGGTGATAAACTAAAAACTTTAGAGATAGAATCCAAATGCACTATAAAATATTTTTTAACTTTTATGAATAATAAAAGTACACTTAAATGATTTATATTAAAATATAAATTAGAATCTTCTAAGGTTGTGTAGTCCTTTTATAAAAAAATCAAATAATTAACAAAATCCAAAAGATTTACTTCAAATTACACTGAAATTTCAATTTTTCTTTCATAAAATTGTAGGCAAACATCTTATTTGTTTTATAAAAAAATGTTACATATGTGGTTCTTTTTACATATAAAAATGCTAAAAGTATTATGCTTTACTCTCTCTGATTTGAGAGACTATTGATAAAATAAAAATAAAAAAATATAAATGTAATTTGAGAACTAAGTGACTCATTGACTTCGTGATCCATCTAGAGTTGGCACCACTTGGTGATATTCTCTGTTCCCTTTACACTTTATGATAGAAATTTATGAAAAATTAAGACAGGATAAAAACTGGTGAAAATAATTTATAAGAAAAAAAATGAAATTATTTGATATCAGTGCGTAAAAGAATAAAATGGGGACAAATTTATTTCTACACTAGAACGGTGGGCGATGGGAAATTACTCCCAACTTAGATATTAACAAGATTTAGGATATATTTACATGAGTTTCTCCTAAAATATTTTAAAAAATAAAAAGAAACTTCTAACTTATGCACAAATTAAAAGTAAAAATTTTAAAAAATTATTATAAATTAAATAAGAGAATTCTATAAATTAATTTATGAATAAACTAACTTTAATTTATAAAAAATAATCTTCTTATTTATATTTTCTATAATTCCTTAGCGAAAAACTCATGAAAACTTTTAATCATAATTTACTAATATGTAATTATTTTTCATTAGATATTATATATATATATATATATATATATATATATATATAGATTATTATTATATGTCAGCACGATGTTATAGATAAAAATTCATAGATAATATAAAAACTTTAAAAAAATATAATAATAAAAGGTGAAAAAGTTAAATTTGAATATTAAAGTTTATTAAATAGTATTAGTTTATGGTAAATAAAAATAAATAAAATTTGTTAAATAAGTTTTAGAATGTATAAGAATATTTTTTAAGGTAACAAAATTAGGTTAAGCCTCCAAGAGTTTTTTAAAAAGTGTATAAGATTTAGATTTGTTCCTTGTTTTTACTAAAAAGAGATAATTCTTAGAGTTCAAAGACTTAAAGGAAGGTCATAAGAGTGTGAAAAAAATGGGGAAATTATTCTCATTAAATGTGAAATGGAAGAAAGATTAGAATCTAATATAAAGATTTATGAATGATCTTAACCAAATTATTGAAGATATAATGGGGTTTTTTTAATTATATAACCTTGGATAAACTTGTTCATCGAGCTACAAAAGTGGAATTGCAAATTAAAAGGAGAGTTCCAACAAAAGATTCACATCTTCAAGAAGAGACCAACAAAAAAATGTGGTACATATTCTAAATATTCCTAATCATATTTATGTTTTAAACATATGAAAACATATGATGCGTTGTCTTCTTTCGTAGCAACCCAAATTTCAAGAATCAAGTGAAAAACAAGTATTTTAAATGTTTGTATTTTGGATAATCAAATTTAAATTAAATATTCAAAGAAAACCTTGTGATTGATGTTAAATGACAATAAAAGAAGTATGGAAAGTTTTTCATCATTTTAATATTCTTTTAAGTGAAGGTATCCCAAATAATAAAGAATGTGAGTTGAAAAGGATTTATTAATAATTTAGGGTTTATTAATAATTATACATATACTTAACATGCTAAAAAAATGTTGAGAATTCTAAAAAACACCAATAACTTATTAAAATAAAAACATTGAATGATTCATTACACCTTATATATAATAGTTATACAATAGACTAGTATAAAGTGGTGACACACTTGTGTACTTTAGTGGTATAAGTAGGATGAATTTTATTTATAAATTAATTTTATGAAAATAAGTTAGACAATATATAGGATCTAATTTTTTTTTAATAAAACTATATTATAAGATGAGATTTGTCTCTTGTACATTACAATTTAACTTTTATCTCTAATCTTCCATTATTGTGATAATTATCGGCCCCAGTTCAATGAATATGCATCACCCCTTAAAACCAATGTTCTTCTCCCTACTTAATATTTTAAGAATCTTCTGGACTCTCCTAGTTCCACTAACTAATGGATTTGCATCATTACACTTCCTGAAGCTTCTTAGAAAGTCTTGTATCGTCACATTCTTCTAAACTTTATAGGTTAAGCTTATAGCTATTTACATCTTTTTCATTTAATAATATCCAATCTAATGCCAACTCACTACTTTGCCACCCACCTTGAAAGCAACCATTTCTTATGTCCTTGTCATTGCTAATTGCTTTCTCTTCAGCTATGGACCATGTCACCCCAAATGTTACTATCAAACTTTGATCCATTCACTAGTTTTGGGATGACAAAAAATTAACCCAGAAATTCATGGAAGTGTATAACTACATGAAAAGTTTTAAAGATCTAATATTAACATGTTAAAAAAAAAACAAAGTGATAATTAGTTAAGTTTAAGAAGTTATTCAATATTATACAGATTTATTTATTTTAAATTTAAAAACACTAATTTAACAGTCATGCTTTACCTGTATAATTACTTATATGAGCATTCATTCTCTAACATTCTTACCTTCCTCCATTTGGCTGTGTTTGCCATTAGAGTGGAATGTGATTTTCAATTCTTTACTTATCTGTTTCTTTTGTTAACACTTTTTTTCTGTAGCCAGGACCAACCAATATATATCCAAAGATCATGTCACGGTCAAGCACAAAAGATATATAATAAAGAAAACTTGATAGGTATGGTTGTTGTACCTAAACTAGATTTTGCGATTTCAAAATTCATACAGTACCTTCACCTCAATCAAGATATTTTGGGAGGCACGGCTCAACACTTTCATCATCGGAAAAACTTTTCCTTCAGCGATTCTAGACAAAAAAATAAATATTCTAAAACAAAATGAGTTTATACACGAATTAATTTATAAAAGTTATTTTCTTTTTAACTTTTTTATTTTTATATAAATTAATCTCAACTTGTAAAAAAAATATTTTTTTCAAAGAGTTAAGAAGAAGTTTGATCCCACATGTTTCATATAAAGTTCATCATATTTATGATGTATCTAAAATAATACATATATTGGTTGATTAGAAACTGACGTTTTAATGTTTTTAAAGTATTGTGATAATGCTAATGATATAATAATATGAAAAAGTTGATATAAATGGCATGCATCTACAACATTAATGATCACATAGTATTGTTAATATTTTTGTGGAAATTGATCTTACATTGAATTTTTAGGTTAAATAATATTTTTTGTCTTTTCTGTTTGCTTAAAGTTTCAGATTCTTTTAGGTCTTTTTCTTTCTTAGTTTGGTCTTTTATTTTAACTTATTCATTTGTCAAGTTATTGATTTTAATGGTGATAAAATTCACCACAATTTATTAAAACTATCACAGTTCTTTGTAGGAAAAAAAAATTGACAATTAAGTAATAAAAAAAGGCCAAATTAATATTTAAAAATGCAAAAACAAAAAATCAAATTGAGAGAGTGCAAAACTAAGTTCTCAAAATGTGTTTTCTTAGTCTTTAAGATTGCAAAAATTTCTTTTAACAGACTAATACATTTTTCTTAACTCGTTTTTCTCTAACTAATTTTTGCAAAATAGTTTCCTAATGGTGCATTCAACTTATGACATGCCACGTTTTTTTCATTTTTGTTAACCAAAATCGCCATCTCCAGTTGCTATCATGCAGAATCCTACTACAGTGTTAGGGCTGAAAACACAAGTTTATTCATTTAAAAAAAAAAAGTACTTTGTAAGTTTAAATTGCAAGCATACTTCGATTTCAATGGCAACTATTCAATAAATATTTGTACTTTTTTATTAATGATATTCTAGTATATTAATTTGTCTACCTAAATTTATTAGTCAGATCCGCCATGAGTATTTATATTGGTTATTTCTAAGAGGTTTATAACATATTTGTTTTTCAGTTAGAATTATTTAATTAAACTTAACTAATTAAGACATAAAATTAGGAAGACAGAGAATTTGATTTCAAACGAAATTTGGACTGTTCTAATTAAAAAAAAAAAAAAAACTATCTTATGTTATATTCATGTAAAATTCTGGTTTAGTCTTTGAGTTTAATAATTGGTGTATTTGGTCGGACAGCCATATTAGATGGGACGTGACTGCTACAAGACAACCCTATGAAAATTATCCCTTGCCTTGCCTTTACATCTCCAGTTCTCAGCTTGCTAATATTAAGTTGGATTTTAATTTTTAAATTTTTTCAATTAACGTTAATTGCCCATTTTGAGACTCGCAAAATACAGATAAGTCCAAATAAGTAAATTAATTAATTTTAATTAATTGTGTTAGTTTTTTTTTTTTTTTTCCAATGTAAATACTATGTAATCATAATTGCACAAAATTTATTAAATTTCTTTAGCAAAATTCTAATACTCAACCCATTTCTATTAATCAAGTTCTTTTCCTCGTTTTATTTATTTTTTTCTCGAGAACAAGCAATAAGATATGTTAAAAGAGCCGGTAACAACTCACATAAGAATCCTAGTTATGTCATGTTTACAACATCATCCTAAACATAAAATACCCAAGATATAAGCAACAAAACAAAACAAACCATAACCAACATGAAAAATGATTATTTTTACACCCTTTAGAGACAAATTTAATCATTTTCCATTTCCTAGATAATATATTTATCTGTTTATATTTGTACTGCTTTACAAAAAATTAAAATACAAGTACATCAACTCCCTTTATGTGTCCTCGTTCTCGTACGTACTCTCACGCCCACTTTCCTAATAAATCCTCATTGAATATATTTATATTTTCTATACCCAGACCTTCAGATTTTTTAGGTTTACACGCTTTCTCTCACGAATCTTTCTTCTATCCAACCTTCCTCATACAATAAATTACTCTTTAATTGGGTTAATTTTTTAATCACCTTCTTTGAGATCTTGAAAAAGGTCGTGTAGTACAATGGTATATTATATAATACACAAATTTTGCTAAATGACAAATTCTTCATCTTCTACACCCTAATTTCTACCTAATTACCTTCTCAATTATTGGCTTTAACACCATTTTTTTTTTGTGATTATCCCTAAGTAGTCCCAAATATATGAAAGGAAATGCTGGCAAGTCACAATTAAAGTACAACGCAATTTTTTATATCTCTCTTTTCAAAGTCCCAAATCTACTTTAATGATAACTTACTTTTAGTCCTAAGATCAACTCAAAACATCTTAGAGTTATTTGAATTGCTTCAAAATTCTTCATAGTAATCTCCCCAAAATAATGTATCATCTCCAAATTGAATAATGTCTACTTCCTCTTTGGAAGTTTCTACTCTCTAACTATTAAATACATATTTTTTATTATCTCTTAGTAGACCATTTAACCCATCTCCTATAATTATAAACATGAATGAGAGTAGTAAATTTTACCCCATTAATTCCATCTTTTTGTTTTGGTTATATGAGTTTGAGTAGGAATGACATTCACAATAGAGGATGATTATTAACCAACACAAACAATTTTAAATAACCTTAACTATGTAGCATGGAAAAGAAGAGTAGTTGAGTATACACAACTTTAGCCATAGATTGACCAAAGTATTACCTAAATTCTTTTGAATAAATATGATGAAGCCTATAAGACAAAGACCGTCCATTATTTTTTATGGTTGTTGACCAATTAAGAATGTTAAAAAAAGAGTTTTAGTCGAAGAATTAAAATAATTTGTAAATAAAGAGAAATTTCCATTTGGTAAAAAACCATTAATATACTAGTTGAAATAAGTTTGAGCTCAACAATAATTAAATTAACTAATAATAATATTGTCTATCTACAAGAAGTTTATGAGTCAGACCCATTTAGAAATGTAGAAATAAGGGTAGAGTTTCGAAGTAAATAGGATTCATTGAACAACATTTACTATCACTACTGATTAAAGATCGATTACTAATTTTGAGATTGAAATGCTTTTTACAGGAACACCTCCTTTTACCAAACGTGAGAAAAAGTCAGAAGCCACAGCAGGAGAAGAAAGTATTTTAGAACAAACACTAATTAATGACTTCCTATTTTTTTTTTTATATAGACTAATAAAAAACCGTAAATATATTAATTATTATAGTAATAAAAAACTAATTACATTATTAACGTTAAACTGAAAGGTTGAAATTTTCACTTGCTATAGTATTTTTTTTATGTTACACATTTAGTCCATATCTGAGAAGAAGAGGAAGAGAGGTTATGAACGTTGGCAGTGGATTAACCAAAAAATAAAACATAATGATCATTCATTCTGATTGCTCCAAAACATGTGGTTGCTTCGCGTCTGCTGCCCACAATTGTTTGAAGCCACTAAAAGTGTGGTCGGTAGATACGCGGATCTCACTGGACGGCGTGGATTGGATTCGGGCCAACGCGGAACACTCTCTCTCTCGTATGTTTTTATTAATCTAATTCAATTTACTTAATTATGGAAAATAATAAGAGAATACTTAAAAATACCTTTAACAATTTTAAAATAGAAAATAGTGTGAAATTGTTATCTAAAAGCATCTCAAACAGGAGATCATTATCGAGATAGATTTTTGAGTAAAATACCAATTACATAAAACATATTTTCATTTGAGGTGATACCATGAATTGTTTAAAAAAAGTTGAAATTGTTTTAGGCAACAATAATTACTTTATTAAAGAAAAATATTCACTAATGAATATAAATAATAGATGAACTTCGATTATTAGCTTACCATTCACACTATGAAAGAAATATCACAGCTATAACTTAATTAGGAGAGTATAAAATAAAGTTAATGTCCTATAATTGTGGTAAGATGATTATAAATGAAAGTTTTTGTTTTCTTATATAAGTTAAAAGTCAACTATAGACATGATGAAACACTTTTAGAGAGACTTTTTCATTTAGGAACAAATTCATGATCATAATATAAAATCTTAGTGATTTCATTTTGTATATTTTTTTTCTTCTACCTGAACATGTATTGATGTCTCTGCCTTCAGTTTAAAATTATCACTGTACACTATGAATTTCTTATGTTAGAACTAAATTGTTATCTTTTTAGAAATTAAGATAATTTCTCCTATTAACTTTTGTCTATGTATACACATAGTTCATTTGAGATTGTTTTACGCATTAAGTTAGTTTTTTCTTAAATAAAATAAATTTAACATCTAGTTTGTCAAATATGCAATTGTATTTTTTTCTATTAACTTTATATTTTCATCATAATTATATTTTATTTTATTTTTACACTTACTATTTTTGTCTTAGCTATTAAATATATGAACTTTAAATTGTAAAAGTTTAGGGAATATCAATTGATTCTAGTTTCATTCACTTTATTTCTACTATTATTTAAAATAATATTTAACAAAAAAATTGTTTTTGGGAAAAGTTTTGTTTCTTTTTCTATAAAGTTCAAAATAATACTATTTTAATTATTTTAATTACAATTTATTAAAAAATATTTATGTCAGTAAAATTAAACACAAATTGTATTATTTTCTATTTGAAAAATGATAAAAATATATATTTTGATAAGTAGTTATGTGTATATACATTTATTTGACTTCGTAAGTTTAATTTGATAGTAATATCTAGGATTGACATTTACTTGAACAAAAGATCATGATAAAAGACTTTATCATTTTTATATTTCTATAGGACTTTATCTTTCTTACATAACTATACTACTATTCTACCGATATTTCGCTAAAAAAATATATAATACAAATAATTATAAAATTCACATTTTTATCATACAAGTAATCACGATGTCCATACATAATTTTATTTAAGTATATTATATCAACTCAACACCAATATCTAATTGTATATTACCAACTTGACCGATAACTTTTCTACTTATGTTGAATAGTAGAGAGTTGTATTCTGATAGACTTATTTTTTATCTTTTTAGTATTCCAACATTGATCAAAACTAAGGGTATCAATTAATCTACATGATTTCCTTTTCATTGACATTACAATAAGAAACTTTAATAATGTTATCTAATAAACTATATCCAATTTAATAATAAATCATAATAAATATAAATAATGATAAATTTGAACCATTAATAAAATCTTATTTACCTTATCACTTTAGAAATGTAGTGACGACGATTTGAACTTAACTATAAAAGGAAAAATTAGATTGAGATGTAGTAATTATGATAAAATGAATATAAATAAAAGTTTTTATATACTTTAGAGTTTAGAGTTTTTTTACTAGAATATTCATGAATTAAAAAAAAATATATCTACACAAACAATTATCATGACTTAAGCGTGAGTCAACAATTCAGAAGATTGAGTATAACAAATAATAATGTAACAAAATGGAAGTAATTTAATTAACATAGAAACAGTGTGACTCAAGCCTTTGTCTATAAGTTGGAAAATAAATGGAAGGGTAAACCATTGGAAAGAGTGGGAAAACGAGACATGGGATAAACAAACGAAAACTTGGAATCGGAATGTTGTACACAAAGTTAGAAAATTAACTTTCAAATAAGTCACTACAGTAAGCATTATAGTATTATTATTACAATTTACTACAAAATCAACAACTTCTTATAAGAATGTTATGAAATCTTCTAAAATTGTTTGAATCCACCATTTTCCAGAATCTCAATATGTGGCACAAGTTTATGTTATCTACCCAAAATCGTTCTATTTATAATAATAATTTTTAATACTCATTATTTTATATGTTTCTACCGTCTTTAGTTGGATTCAATATAAGTATCATGTCTTTCATCTATTCTCGATTATGTCGAATCATCAATCCCACTCCACAGTATCAAATTGATGAAAAATTTAGAAGAAAATAAATTTATTTATTTTTAGTGTCATTTAATTTTCATCCTCATGCATTTATTTAAATATTGTATAATTGACATTATTTTTAAATTAAAATATCATTATTTATTATCAACTGTTCAATTAATTATCTTTTCAAAAGAAATAACTTTCAATTAATGTATATTAATAAATATTATCATGTATTTTACTTAAAACCTAAATAAAATATTAAGTTTTTTTGAAGTTCCTTATAAATAATTAGGAGTAAAATTGCGTATGAGTTGTCTAATGATGATTTAAAATAATAAAATCTACATTTTATCGTTTTTATTGAAGGTTAACAAACAAATTTATGCCTATATGTATTGTTTTAATCATAAATAAAAAAATATTTGAACCAATATATTTGGAATGAGTATATGTAAATATGAAAATTTATATGTATATATGTTTTTGTCCTTGTCTTAATATTTTCCATCATTTAAAATTATTAAAATATCTTTAATTCTAACTATGATACATAAAAACTATTATATATCAGATTATTTAGCAAGGGTAAGTGATTTATCTTTTCTTCCATTTAAAAATTGATTATTTCTCATGTGTAACAACTTTTGTATCTAGTTTAGGTTTATTATTTCAATAATAGTTGAGAAAAAGATTTGTTTAATTGAGGATAAAATGACGGGTATCTAATTTTAGGAGGCATAATCTCCAAATCTCTATATCATTTGCTAATTATGCCGAATTCATTTTTACTCTCTGTATCGGAATATTGACAATGGCGTTAGTATTGAATCTACCAGCACATTACTTAATTAGTTCTTTTAAAGATGATGATCTTTGGCTACAATTTTTAATTACATTGTTTTGTCAGTTTATTATCAGCTCCAAAAACCTTAATGAGTTAACTATTTTTAACACAATTATTATTGTTCTCATAGTCTGAACACAAGTCACCGACCCAACGCAGATTACGCAAAATCTGTGTGTCGCAAATCTTGGTGACATCTTCGTTTGGCCCTCTCTTGTTTAGCTATCAATTCCTTGCTTTATCTTAATTAATGCACATATTTTAATTAGCTGCTTCATTAATGGACTAAGATACATTAATTCACGCCACAAGATTAAAGTTGGCAAAGAGATTCTTTCCATTTTTCTATCACAACTAGCCGAACACGTCCTTATACCATTGCAAATTGCACACACAAAATTAATAGACCAACGCTATTAATTAGTCTCTGACAAGTCATAACTAATTAGAGGTTTTATCGTAAATACCATAATCTAATTCTTTCTTCTTAATTTGTTACTACAGGATTTGAAATCTTCTATTGCATATAACCCACGCATATGGATGGCCTTACATTCATATTCGTTACCACCCATAGTGCAGCATGTTTCTCAACTTGGTTATTAATAATGTGAATGGCTCTTTGGGGACAGCATCTCACAAGTTGGTCGAGAAGATCTTCATTTATTTTTCCAAAACTATCACTGCATATTTTTTCTTCTAAATGTTACCATCTCCAATCGCTTGCATAAAAATAAATGGAAAATTTTTAGTCAAAGTACAAGAAACATGATGTTGTTTTTAAATATGTTAATGATTAAATTCTTTCAATATTATTAATTTACACTAGTGTTTAATCCCCTCGTATTTTCCATTTTTCTATAAAAAAAATGATAATGTATATTTGTAGTGATAGTTTTCTTTCATTGGGTGGATTGCGAAAATATCCACAATAAGATAAGATTGATACTTTTTTATAATGGGTTTCTCCATATACAAATACTTTTTTGGTGCATAAAAATATATACAATAAATTAATTCTTTTAATGATGATTTTCTCGGTATACAAAACTTGAATTAATCTCATCATTTAAAAAATTAAATCATATATGCACCACTTAAATTACTTCCCGATTGTAATAGTTTGGTTTAATAATACAATCACTAGAAAATAACATACTTTATTTTAATGCACCAATGGTACGTAAAAGGGGTTTAACAAGGATTAATCTTCTCTTTACTGACAGTAAAAAAAATTGTTGTTGGTGGAGATGTAGTTAAAAGGAAAGGAATTTTAACAATAAATCAATGTGACTTTTAAAGATGGTTATAGATAGTAAATTTTGTTTGTCCAACTGTCATCATATCTATAACTTTTTAATATTAAATTTTTTTAACTATTACCCTAATCTTGTATTATTTTATGATTCTAAGACTATGATGGATAAGTTTTAATATATACAACATAATGATCCAATATATATATAATTCAGAAAAATACAATTTCTAAAATAAACATATATCACATTTTTTATATATTATAGATTTCTTAAGAGATATGTACTATATTTATTCAAAACATATGAAGATATACATAATAGTACAGAATTTAATTAGATTAGATGCAATTTAACTAAGTTAGATGTAACGGTATGAACGATATTAATAAGGACAGCATCATCTGTTACATATAGATTATTTGGATAGATGATACTGTTGTACTTTCCTTTTATACGTGATTGATATTTACGGAGAATTCATAAATAATTTGGAACAAACTGATTTCAAGTGATTGACACGGATATATGGAATTCAAGATACATTTCAATTAAAATTTGACTATATTCGAATTTGATGATTGGGATAATTATTATTAAATGAAAGAAATAGAAAATTGATTTTTAAGTGGTGGAGCTTATGATTTTTTTCAACCTAAACAATTGAAAGAAATATACGAACTTACCATAATCAAATCATGAGTTACGATAACCACAAGGCAAAAGTATGCCTAAAAGTACTAGCACAATGTCATTTATTAATACAAACACTTAATAAGAAACACACAATCAGCAATGCCAAGTGGAAAGTGAAAAATTAGACAAACTGGATTAAAGGTTAAAATATAAAAAAATATTATTTTAATCATAATGTTATTTTAATCAAAATTTGAATCAAATTAATTAAATTTGTATTTGTTTTCAATCTTAATAAATCCAAATTTGTTTAAATTGGATTCATCCGTACCATGAGCACCCTACACAATTAATTACAGGATTTTGTGCATATCAGAATATCTAGAAAAAGGAGTGCAAGGAGGAAGGGAAGATTCCAAGCATCTCCATATCTCTATTTTATGTGAGTTTGGTTTTCTACGTTGCAGATTCTTCATTTAGCACGCATCAAAAACTCTACTTATTAGTTAACAATCCCACACTTTGGGCTCTAATTTCCTTTTACTTGTAATAATAACAATAGAAAGGATTGAAGTTGACAACCTATTTGGGTTCCTCTTTTTCTTCAATCAAATCGTAGCAAGCTAGAATCTTATAAGAAAAAAAATATCAAAACTGTTGTAGCTAGATATTTTCCAATTTCGTACACTCTTTATACGAATTCGTTGATTTTGTGAGTTCAGAGAAAAAAAAATTGTGGGCGACGTGAAAATAAGGAAATATTATCCGTTATAAAAAAATGTATCAAGATTCACTTTATAATATATAAATTAATTGTTACATTGTAATAAATTGAATATTAAAATATACACTTTAGCGGTGGAACTCCTTTGGAAGACCAAGGGGCACACCGTTTTCCTTTTCTTTAAGAGAAGAATACAAAACAAAATGGAAACAACTAGAAAGGAAATATAAAAGCGCACGCACGGTTTCATTTTCATGAAAATCTGTATCCATCTTCCAAAAAGTATAAATGAAAGAGAGAAAGAAGGCAGAGTGAAGAGGATAAAGTTGTGTGTCTGGACTCTTGTATAAAAATAAAGGATGAAAATATTACTTTTTTTCTACATGAATATGAATATATAGTATGATACCTTCTTTATCAAAATTGACAAAAGAGAATTATCCATTAGGGCAAATAACAAAAGAATATGATTATCAGAGGGCAAATAATTTCCCCTTTGACAAACTCTACACGTTAAATTTCTAATATAATTAGTGTGTCATTTTGAAATTAATCGAGAAGCTATCTTCGAACGAATAATTATATTTTTATTTAAAGTTTTTCATAAATAAATATCTCAATCTATGAAATTCATCTCATAGAACCAAGATGAAACTGAAGAAAGCAAAAGGATATGTGTGAGTTAACGTTAGAGGAAGAGACAGAGAATTTGAGAAATAAGAAGGGGCACTTTGCTTTACAATTAAAAAAATGGGGACACACAATCTTAAAGTAATCGATGTAAAAGAATAAACTATGCTTTTAGGGATAAAATGGAAAACAAAGATTCTATGGAGCCTGATTTACTTCTTTGACTGAAATTCACATAATCTGCACAAGGAAACGTGTTGTTATAAGTAAACGGTTTTAGAATTTTGATGGTGTTTTGTTGTTTGGTGCATTAGTTTTGGAGGTGTGGTTAATTGAACTTAGATTAAGAAATGTGGAAAAAAGAGGAAGAAGAAGGCATTGCATATTTGTGAAAGATCTTGTCCAGCTTTTGACGTTCCAAAAGCTAAACGAGTTCAATGTATGAGATAAAGATCACATGCCCATTTGCTATTGATTTAGTTCCTTTTAAATAAATCATCACCTTCCATTGACTCTAATGTCGCAGATCCATACCAAATTACACAAATCATGTGTTACATACAAACTAACCATTCCCAAAAAAGGGAGATTTTAATTTTAGGAAAACCTTACATTACAATTTTTTAATCACGTGTTGAGAATTTGTGTAATTAATTGAATTTCAGAAAGCTTATTTATTGCATTATTCCAAGTTGATTGACTTAATGTGTGTTATTTATGTAAATTAATTTGTGAAAATAGGGATAAAATGAAATTGGAATAGTGAAGAGGGTGACATCACATCAGAGGGGCTTTTTATATCAGAGGTGGAAGGTGTTGTGTTCTTGCAATCCACACAAAGACGACACGACACGATACGAGACGATACACCGCGACCTCGTAAAATCTTGTTTCTCTGTATTCGTTAATTCGTGGAGAGTTGATTGGGAAATTGGAATCATGGGTTTGCAGAGCGAATTAAACGACGTGTCGTCGGGTTCGATTCCGCTGCTGGTGTTGGCGCAGATAGCCATGTGCGTCAACTACCTCCGCTCGATGCTCCTCGCGGTGTTGCAATCCCTAGGGCTCGCCCGATTCCACACGCACCAGATCGTCGACGACCGCTTTCTCGCCGCCGTCGGATCCGGCCTCGCCGGACTCATCATGCTCTCCGATCAGCTCAAGCTCAACAATCAATTCTTCTGCTACGAAGGACCCGCCCACGACCACCGCTGCGTGGTGTGCCAGGCCGCCTTCCAGGACGGCGACCAGCTCCGCATGCTCCCCTGCCGCCACGTCTTCCACCGCCGCTGCTTCGACGGCTGGCTCCACCACTACAAGTTCAACTGCCCCCTCTGCCGCTCCCCGCTCCTATCCGACGAGCGCGTGGCGCTCACCGAACGCCGCCTCGGCCAACAACTCGTCTCTTGGTTTTCCCTTCACTGATGCGGCGCCGTTTCGGTTTTTCAATCTCCCACTTTTGCCCCTCTCTCGCGATCACTTTTTTACAGACCTGGACGCCGTTTCTTTACTCTTTTTCGTTTTTTACTTTCCCTCCTTTTTTTTTTAATATTGGCCTTTTTGGGTTTTTTAGGGTTTTATTATTATTATTATTATTAGCCTAGATTTTTTTTTTCTTTTTGTCCTTTTAACAGTAGTTTTGGTGAAGGTATTTTTTGAAGGGTTTTCTAGCGTCTGAGAATCCTTTTTTATCTGCTGTAAATTTTGGACTCCTTTGTGTCTATTCTAATAATCGGAGATATTAGAAAGTTTATGCACAAAATTCCATAACTCAGCACTATCTCTGTTTAACTTCCGTAAATGTTGGATGCTTATAATTCACCGTTTTAGCTTTTGGAAATTAAAAAAAAAAATCAGAAAAAAGAATATTTATTCTCAAAAATGAAATAAAAAAGGTCAAAGTACAAGTTGAAGTAAATAATTGCTTTGAGCATTTAACTAAACTTGGAGAGATAATTACGATACCCAATTAGAACTTATTGAGTTCATTGTTATTTTTATTTGGTGTGGCTTCTTGAGGCCTCTTTTATAACCTGTCGGAAAAATCATTAATATAAATTGAAGAATAGCAGTCTTTGTTCAAGAGAACAAGGATACAATTTAGATGTAGTGCTTATATGAATTATGTGAAAGTTTAACTTTTGTTGAGGGAATAACACTAAATAAACTTAAATTGATGATATTTAATGAAAGTGTTTAGTTGGATGACTATCTATTGTGATGGAATAGAAGTGATTTAAGGGAAAAGGGATGTTTAAATGGGATTGTATGAATTGTATTTTGAGGTATTAATTGGAAATTAGTTGGGAGAAAAAGGTAGTTGCGGGAGGGGATGAAATTGGAAGCTGGGTTGTAGTGGTTGGTGCGTGTGGTGATGAATGAATTGTGGTATGATTGAAGCGAAATAGGAGTGTAGAGTTATGTATGAGGTGGAGAAGGTGCGTGGTGAGTGGGAGTGGGCATTTTCCAATTTGGCAAAAGCTGTTGATGTTAGATTACAGGTGCCTCAGCATGCGGCGCCACTGTTTAGGTCACCATTAAAACTCTCTCTTCCTTTTCTTTTCCTACACTTTATACATCTCATTAATTCTTTCAACAACTTTACCTCAATGTCTACAATTTAATTTCATATTTACATTAACATCTCACTTTTTTAGTTAATTTGTGTAAATTTAAATTTGTCTCATGGTTGAACCCCAATCTGCACTTACACATCAAGCTAAACCTTTGAGAGGTTAGGAATCATCCAAGTAATATGACCAATTTTAACAGCCCTACGCGTAAACCGCGTAAACAGCGGGTGATGGTGAAGTATTGTAGCACTATGATTGTGCTTAGCAAGTGTTCACACTTCAAACTCGATGCTTCTTCAGGGTTGTAAATTGTTGAACCCGACTTCTCAACCATAAGAACAAATGTCAGGTGCTCTGTAATTCTTCCTGTTTTTTAAATAAATATTATTATTTATTTTTATTCTTTATACACATATTTACGTTTGTATCCCTTCAAATACTAATTAAACGTTTTTATTATGAAGAAGATAGATCATATAAGAAATGACATTATCGATAGTTTAATATAAAAATACTACACAATTCCTTATATTCAACATCAAATAATAAACATAAATGTTAAGTAGCGTGTAAAAAAAATATAGGATTAAAATGAGAATAAATATGACGAATACAAGGACAAATTGAAGACAATAAATAAATATGTATTTTTAAGTATTTTTCAAAACCGTTAAATATCTAAGATTTTAAATCTGACATGAGAAAGGAGATAATTTAAATTATCCAAAATCATTAGAATTTATTCTTCTCTGTAAAATAGGTTGGTTGGTAAGTTTCTATTTTTCTCATACGTGTATTGGATCACCCTGACCTTGTGCATGATAAATGATGTAGAATATTGCATCCTTCTTAATCACCAACAAATATTGGTACATGTATATGGTTTGATAAAAAGAAGCGTTGAAAAGAGTAAATCCAGAACTGGAGGAGCCGATGTCACCCCTGTTTCTATTAAGATCCACCACTCATATTTGCTTCATTGTTGTTTTAAATTACTAAGATACATTTTACTTGATTGATACTTCCCTTAAATCTTATATAATTATGATTTATTCAGTTTTCTTTGTGTTGAATTTGTGCGTGATGAGACATAGTTTTCATATGTTCCGGAAGGACAGTATATACACGTTATTTTTTTCATTTTTATTCTCAAACTCAATTGAAAAGTTAAACATTATTCTTCTTCTTCTTTCCAATCAAATCAAGTTTTCTCATCAAAATCAAAACAAATTGAAAAAAATACTAGCATTTCTGAATTTATTTGTGATGTAAACCACTTAATAAACTCCTTCACTTATCAAGTTTAATGTTTAAATGGGGTTGAAGTTAACCTAAAAAAGCACCTACATCTTAGGTTTATGGTTTGAGGGGTTGGATTTAAACCAAGATAGCGAACCTCAACAAATGATTATACATATTAAACTCTCTTGAATGTTTTGGGAACTATTGAACGAAGATGACAAACCAATAAGGCCTTAAAGCTTATCGGGATCATGTTTAAGAGATTAGAGTGGTAATCCTGTCTGTGATAACCATCAAAGGAAAGCACGTCCATTTGACAACCCAAAATAATAATATTTTATCATATTTATTTTATTTTTTAGCTGAATATCTTAATATGTATTATTATATTAGGGTTGTGAAAGTAATATTTTTGAAGGGATCATTAATTCGTGGGAGCAAGATCATTTAGTTGAAAAGAATTGTATGTTTGAAGCAGTGTGGGCCAGTAAACAAGGCAAGTAGATGGAGAGCTGCCAAACGGAAAGCAACTTGCAGTACAGTGTGAGTATGTGATGAGCTAAATGGACTAGAGCAATGCAGATCACCACAGGACTCGAGCTTGGTGAATTACAAAATTCCCACTACTTGCATAATGGGTCAAACAAACACCACCTTTAATCTAAAATTGAAAAAATTTGATGAGACATAATCGGAAACATCTTATAATAAAAAAAATAGGTCAAATAAACATAAGGAAATGACATTATCTTTAATTTAAAATTTTAAAACGATAAGTTTATGAATCTTCTTTTTTATATATTGTTTAATTTTCTCATTTTCATTCAATATTAAACTTAAACTTACTTGAATTTCTAACACAACTTTCTTCGTACAACCAAAAATTCTTAACAATTCTTCGTTCAATAGACAAAAAATATTTACTTAAAAATTATTTGTTATTGAGTTGGTTTAATCAAATAAATTATAAGCTGAAGTAAGCTTAAGATACCAATTCAATAATTTCCTTTTCACGAAAAGTTATTTATTCATGACAAGTTTTTGTAGCTGCATTTAGTAATGCAAGATATTTTGGCAATTGGCCTTTGGTAATTTTACTATTATCTTAAGGACCGACCATTATTGGAGCCCTCTTTATAACAAGTTTAGTAGGAGAAACCGAACAGCAGTAATGGTCCAGATTGTGAGCTGAAGTGAGGAGAATAGGACCATTCACACTCACTTCTTTTCACTCCTACCTGTTCATTCCTTTCCCTCCTAACAAATTGAAAATTATGATTATTCTAAAAGCACGAGATCTGGATGGAAGAATGAAATCAGAAATTGGTGGCATTGGAGGCAGAAGAGGATTTGGATAGGAAGCTTGGTGATTTGTTAGATGTTAGTATAAAATGGGTTAAAGTGAAGGTTTCAAAATAATTGCGATGATTGTGATATTTGAATAGTTTGGTGGCATATATATGGTCCCCAACACAAAACCCCTCTCCCCTGCATCACTTTCACATTTTTTTTTTGTTTGAATATTTTTTGAATGGACCCAATCCAACCCTTCTAGAACTTAGCACTTGTTGTAGCAGACTCTCTCACACATCATTTTTCTCTCACTCCCTCATTATTGATCTTCTAAACTCACATTGCTCACGTTTTTTTGCATTTTTTTCTTTTCTTCATTCCTGTCCATCCATTTCCTCAGTGCCAAAGAAAAGTCACCAAAGGTTCTGAGAACCTTCAACATCATTTCAAACAAAAACCATGTTTTAAAGCTAAACTTATATGCATAATTTCTTAAAATTTTATCCAATTCACCCAAGTTTTTCAAAAAATTACTCTTATTTGATAAATTTTCCCTCACATCCTTTACTTATATACCAATCATGATCCTCATCATTTCAATAGAACCCTCAACCATTCTAATAAACTATTTTCGAGTCATGCGTTTAAACTATTTAAAATGTTTTTCAAAGATTGTGAATAGCATTCACTCACCTCTTTGAATACTCCTCGGAGTGAAAACACAAAAGTAGTATCCTGATTCCATTTCATTCATTTAATCCTTGAAAGAAAGAATCATCACATAGTTTTCGAACTTTTACATATGTAATTATTTTTTATTGAGATAAATAATAATGATTTATATATCTTAATCAAGTATAGTTTATAATACTAGCAACTGGGTTAAACTTGAAGTGCAGTTTACAAATAAAGTGCAATTACCGCTATCAATTTTAAAATACTTCTTTTTAATATATGCATTTTAATTTACCACTTTTTTTCTTTTATGTAAGAGGACATTTTTTTTTTGTAGATTTGTACGGAATTTTCTTTGTTAATAGAATAATAGGAATTTCCACGTCACTGATAAGCTTTCTTCTTTTTTTCACTAAAATATCTAAAGATAGAAAGTGGAAAGTGCTCTTAACTATTTAAAAAATAGATAAATAAATCCAACTTGCTATCAAAAGTGACCTCTTAATCTTCATGTTGTAACAAGATAAGCGATCGTACAAGTTGAATGGACCCAAATGCTTCGACGGTTTTCTTACATAAATTTTACTTTCAAATACTTATAGAAAAAAAAGGGATTGTTTTTCGCATAAATTAAAATTAATTTTATCCTTTTCATTTTTGTAGCCGTTCATGAAAAGAATTATCTAAAATATAGAAGATAATTTTCAGCTAAAAAAATATGAGGATGATGAGAAATGCAATATTATACAAGAAATTTTTAACGAACAAAATAAAAGCTTGGTGGGAAGAAGGTTAGATAGCTGTTTGGATTATGATAAGATTCTGATTTTATAGCATCAATGATTAATAATGTCACATGCATTATTTCATACTACAACAAATAGCAATAATCACTTAATCTGACATATATGTCCACTAGTGAAACAAACCCCTCCAATTCAGTTGATAAAAAAAAGACCTCCAATTAAAAAGAATGTGAAAGGCTTGAATATTTTTTCATTCTCTATTGAATATAATATTCTTTATTATCTGATAAAAAAAATATGTATGCTCAGGAAAAAATATTGATGCTAGATAACATTTTCTGAATAATCGGGACAATTTAAAAACAAAATTAGTTTAGAAAAGCCATTTGAAATAACCCCTCGTAAAATTTAACTGCTTTTTATCTTTATATATATATATTAATTTTATGAGCAAATAATTATTTTCTATTTTTATATTTAAAGAAATAATTACTATAATATTTTCATAGAATCATTTATTTTCAATTAATAAGAAATTGACTACCAAGATGGAGACTTAGGAGAAAAAAAAAACGAAAAAGGTAAGTTGAAGATTCCATTCCACACGAGTTGGCTGCGAATGCGACCACCTTTCCATTTTGGCAATATTAATTTCAAAATATATTTTATAATAAATTCCAAAAAAAAAATAAAAAATAAAATAGCGCGATGCGAACAAACTAAATAAAAACTGTGAAAAGTTATATAAAAAAATAATTTTATTCGTAAACTTTATCTCATTCCTATTGAAGCTAACTAATGAAAATAATTGGGACAAGATAGGGATGAAGGAGAAAAATATTATCTTTTATGGAATCCCAAACAGTGTAAGGCCAACGTTGATGGGTTGGTTCTTAATGGATGCAAATGGCTACGAAAAACTGTTATTTGATGGTTTGAGATAATTATGATTCCTTTTAATTATAATTAATTAAGTGTTATGATAATCCCAAATCACCTAATGATTTTTGAAATAGAGGAACCGTGAAGTCTAGATCACATTGCATTTGCCAAATTATTTGACTGGGTCATGTTATTCATATTATTGGTTTGTTTATCACATTAGATTCCTTATTATTTTTTAATGTGAGCAATTATTGGATATTAAATTATCTTTATTGTCTTCAACTAAAAGTGTTAAAATTTGAGATTATGCGCTACCCACTTAGATATTTCACCATATAAAATTTTTCCCTTTTATGTTATTTGCTTTATATGGTATAAATACGGCCTGCAAATAGACTCCCCTATTTCATTCGCTAGAAGATATTCTCCACGTTAAAAGATAAAATTGTTAGCAAGCATAAGTTATAAATCTCAATTTATTAAAAATAAAAATGTTAAACAATATGAAAAACTCACAAATAAATAATTTTAAATGATTGGATAGAAAATAATGTTATAATTTCTTATATCAATTTGTTCTCGATTAATTAATATTATAATCTCTTATACAAATAATATTATAATTTTTATATTAATTTAATTTTATTTGTATAATTAATGTACTTCTTGGTAAGAATGTTTCTACAAAAGAAAGCAACTAATAAACTAGCTACAATTTATTTTTTTTCTGGTATCAATTTTAAAATTTATTATTTACTTAATCTTTAAATTTTACCTATTATTTTAGTGCAAAGGAGATAAAAGGTATACAATATACAAACTATAGGTTTTTCACGATGACACATATTATATACATGTATTTATAATAGACTTATTGTAATCCGAGACCACTATCCATATAATTTATTATTTATTTTCAGTTTTTAATTTATTTTCTCTTAGTAGTAATAATTTGAGTATATGTTTAGTTTATATGATTTTTGCTCATTATTTTGATTATAATTTCTTCCTATTGATATTATTTTTTACTGATTTTAATTACATCAAATTTTATCTTTTTAGCGCTTAAAAATACACTCATGGTTTGTTGAGGTTAGAGTTATATAATATTTTTTATGATTTTTTGGAAGTTGAAACAAATTTGGTCAATTTTTATAAAGATCTTTTTACTTGATATTTTAGAACTTATATATAACTTAAATATATTTCAAATTTTTTATCATAAAAATATTTTGTTTTATTTTTAATATTAAAATTTGTCTCATATTTTTTTTCTTTCAATCTTAGTTTTTGATTCTTCATTTATATATATATATATATATATATATATATATATATATATATATATATATTTTTTTTTTTTCTGAACAAAAAAAATTAAAATAAATATTATTTTATGACTCT
>Ga0099824_1000681_pt1 | contig 42989 bp, 22 predicted proteins | sample SiratrowhiteBW_FD_76837 | JGI IMG/M metagenome (GOLD analysis project Ga0099824, IMG submission 76837) | Root nodule microbial communities of legume samples collected from California, USA - Siratro white BW | ecosystem: Host-associated > Plants > Roots > Nodule | place: USA: California... | reverse complement strand
ATCAGTGTTTCATTTTTCCAAAACTGATTTTTACCCAAAGTTAAAACCTTAATTTTATTTGATTGAATCACTTTGACCATGTGTTACTGAATTTTTCCATAGATGTGCATAGGTTCTCTTTCATGGCCAATCATACTCACTCACACTAAGACACAACCTAGAACAGATTTCCACTTGCTTGCTTTGGCTTGCTGAACATGTCTTGCTGAACATGTCTTGCATGGCTTCATCAAATCCTTAAGTATTGTGAGAATACTAACATAGTGAATACCATACACAGTTAAGTGAACTCGAACGTTTGTTCGGCTCTCGAGCTTTTGACTTAAGTGTTTGCTTAAATCCATCAGGTAATGAACTCGATTTAATTAACATGAGCATTTGCTCAATTTTTGAGTATTATTGAAAATCAAAGAATAGAGTTTGAGGAATCGAGTGGAACCTAGACTTTGGGATTATCAAAAGTTGGACTAGAATTGCGTGGTTGTAAAATTGACACGATTGTCTTCGAATTTGACCTTGGGATTACGATCTTGCTCTTCTTCTGGAGAAACCTGAAATACTTCAATAAATATTGTGGGATGGTGTCGCAACCTCGTCGAAGATAGCGGACAGTGATCCGAAAATTAAAAAAAAATGAAATAAAATATGTGAATGTAAATAATAATAATAATGAAAAAGAGTCGCCACCATAGTTTATTATGAAAAAAACTATAGGAAACCAAAAAAAAAAAGAAAAGGTGGTCTACGAAACACAGACGAATTTGAGAGACGTTACGTGTGAGGAAGGTATTAGCACCCTGCAATGCCTGTCATAAGACAATACCCTTAACTAAATGAATGAAACGAGTGTGGTTTAATAGAATGTTAATTTTCCAAAAGTAAAACAAAAAATTGCAAATAAAAACACAGAATATTTTTTAAGTTAAAGGACCCGACAAGGATAAACCTTGCTCCTACATATTTTCATCTATAATGGGTGAAAAATCAGGGCATACGTAGTTCTAAATGATTATGATAGTTCATGTGATATTGTTAAAGGTACCCGGCAAAAGGATATGGTAATACGGTCTAAGGTATTTGGCAATGCGATTTAGACTGAGGTGGCCAGCGAAAATGTGGCAGAGCTAAGTGGAAGAAAGGCTATGATAATGTGATTGAAAGTTAGGTTGATATAGTTTAGCTGAGAGGCAAACAATTTACTATTTGTGGAGAGGAGTTTTAGTAGCAAAGATACGGTCCAAGGTCCAAAATCTATGAGGGAACCAACGAAAACATGACATAACTCACAATGGAAGAATATTGATGGTGGTGAATTCAAAAAGCTCACCTAGATGTCGAGGACATGCTCGACTATGCCGAAGAGCTCGGCTAATACAAAGAGCACAACAAAGTAAATGATATCATTAAAGAGCTTGGTAACATTGAAAATGTGCTCGGTGCAATAGTAAAACACTTCAGAACCCGACCATGACCAAATGGTTGCAAAGATATGGTCCAGGGTTCAAAATCTATGAGGGAGCCAGCGAAAATGTGGCATAACTAACAATAGAAGAATAGTGATGATGGTGAACTCAAAGGGATTGCCCAGATGCCGAGGATATACTCGACTCCACCGAAGAGCTCTGACATTACACCAAAGACATGCTCAACCATGCAAAAGAGCTCGGGGAAGTAAATGATAACATTAAAGAAATTGATAATACCGAGGGTGTGTTCGGTGCAATGGTAAAACACTTCAGAACTTGGCAAGGGGTGAACAGTGTTCAGGTTAGATTTTAAATTAATTTCTGGAATCGGTCTCAGGGCAAAAATTTAAACGAAAGATTTGTGAGGTTGTCAGCAAACATTTGGCATAACTCACAATGAAAGAATGGCTATGTTTCTGGATTTGGGTCGAGGTTATGAGTTTAAGTCCTCATCTTGGTTCATGGGTTAAGATACTTGGGTTAGTTCCTGGGTTGAACGTCCTCAACTAAGGTTATGGGTTTTTGTTTCTTGGGCTTAGGTTCTCAATGAGGTTTCTAGGTTAAAGTACTCGGTTGAATATCCTCAGCTAAAGTTATGGTTTCTGTATAATCAATGAAGTTGTCAACGAACGTGTGACGTAGCTGACAATGGAAAAATGGTTATGTTCAAGGGTTGAGATGCTCGGTTTAGTTTAAGGGTTGAGCGTCCTTGGGTTTAGGTTATGGGTTGAGCTTCCTCTAGTTGGTTTCTTAGTTTTGGTCCTCGGTCGAGGTTATGGGTTGAAGTATTTAGGTAGGTTCATGGATTAATTTATGAGTTGAGGTACTCGGGTTAAAGTTGAGGATCCTTGGCTTTTGAGTTTGGTGTCCTTAGTGTGGTTATGGGTTGAGGTTCTCAGGCTAAGTTCATGGGTCAAGGTTATATATTAAATGTAAAATGTGTGAGGTTGTCAGCGAATGTGACGTAGCTCATAGTGGAAGAATAGTTAAGTTTCTGGGTTTATTTATGGTTTAATTGGAATTTGAGGTTCCTGAGTTATATTTTTGGGTTGTTTCTAGGTTTCGAAAGGATAAAGACAACGGAACATCCAAGTTCATGCCTAAGGTAGCGATCGTTGTCATCGTCGAATTATGTACAGTTTAATCAATCCATTTTGCACACAAATTCTTAATGCAAACAATTAATGTGTTCATGCATTACTTTCAAAAACGACGATGAACTGTGATGGCAGAAATACAGAGGCGAATACAGACAACAGAAAACCAACACAGAGGTTCACATAAACATTCAAGAAATGTCAAAATTTTCTTACCCGTTGAATAATCAATCACATAAAGCTTTGTATCAATTGTGTTTCACTCTTCCACTCTTCTCTTCGTCTTCTTCACTTCTGCACTTCTTCTGCAACTTTTCTCTCTTTCCGAGTATGCAAACGTTATTTCTCTTGGTTTCTCTATGACTTCTCCGCTCAATCTCTAATCCTCGTAATATGAGTAGTCTTCTCAATGATGTGTGTTACGTCTCTAACCGTGTATCTGTATTACATCCACCAACCCCGTGAACATCTCAATTCCTCTCTTCTAAATCCATGCCAACATTTCATGGCACCGTTGAACGAAAGTGTCATTCTGTTTGAGCTTAATGATTATTGTTTTAACTGTTTAAGTACTGCTTTGATGTAATGAATGAACCTTCAAAATGTTTGAAGCAGAAAACCCATGCAAATGGTTGAACATGTAACGATGATGAATAGTCATGCCATGTCAGCACTCGTTAGAAAAGGAAAAAAAATGAAAAATGGGTAATCAAAACTGGGCCAGCAAAAAAGGTAGAATTGCGCCAACTGAAGGTGAATAATTGGAAATGGGAACTTAGGCAACGCATGTGTAAGTGAAAATTAGGCCAATAGAGAAATTGGGTTAGCGATGTATTAAAATGGGCAGCATCCCGAAACAAGATGCAACAAATGGGGGGTGCAAAAAAGTAAAACGAAAAAGCAAAATAACAAAAATTATTTTTATTTTTCTTATTTCACTTGAACGAAATTGGGTGTTGATAGCCACCCCTTTTTACTTAGATTTTACTACATAATTTGAAAATTAAAATTTTCAAATGCTCAGAATAAAAGATAAGTAAAGACGAAAATAACTAATTTCGTTCGAGATACCTAAATTGCCTCTGAGCCAGCACCAGGTTATAGTTAATGTAACACTTGGTCATAATAAGTGGCACATTAAGGTATTTCCCGCAATAATAGATGAGGTGTGACATTTGCTGCCATGAAAGATGCCATCTGATCTTTTCTTCTATCAAAGTCGCGAAGAACTGTTTCCAGTCTTGTGATCCTTTAACTTCAAGGTCATGTTGTAATGCTCTTTGAACTAGACAATTGACACTAGAAACTCTCTCTTCAACACGAGATATAAGCCATACATATAGCATGGGCAAGCAGCACAACATTTTACCCTTCTTCCTCTCGGAACACAAATCAAGAGTCCCGAAAACATCAACTAAGATAGCTGTAACTGGGTTTTCAGATCGTGTTTTGCTAGCAATAAACACATCTACTGCAACATAGTCCACGAAATACTCAATGTTGGGAAACAACAAAACTCCATAGATTATCATGACAAGAATATTCATGAATGTTTCCCAGTCTTTTTTGTCAGCTAGTTGACGCAAATAGGCTTCCAGAAACTTCTGAGGAAAATCTTTCGCCCCTTTTCTACTTACCATTCTGCTTTCTAGCTCTGCAGGATGTATTTTCATAAGTCTTGCTAGAAGCACGATGTTCCACATGCGTGTATGGAGCCTTTCCTTCCAAGGGTAGATCTAGAATCTGCTCGAATTCTTCAATAGTAGGCACCAACTGGAAGTTTGAGAATGTAAAACATCTCAAAGGTGGGTCATAATATTGCGCTAAAATAGTGAACACAGGTATTTGAACCTCTACTTCCAGTAATCCCAGTAGGTTCCCAAATTTCTTTCTAAAGGCGTCTCTTTGTATTGTCTTGAGTTTTCCTCCCAACTCTCTGAGACTGGTCAAATTACTTTTGTTCACCCTTATGCTGAGTCTTTTCTATAGTGACTCTGAGTTCGACTTTCTCTCGATTCCATATTTCATGTTAAATTCCATCTTATCAAAATACACACGACTTTAAAATTTTCACCTAAAACAAATGAAATTGGTAAGAACCAAAATGCATGAAATGCATAGGTGAGGAAGTGCATGAGCCAAACATCCCTCCCAATTATAATATGCACAAATGCAACACATGCTTTTATAACAGGAAAATTTTCACACTTTAATATTGCAAAACTTTTTGGATTTTTTTTTTTGTTAAAATTTTGGATTTTTGTTTTGAAAGACGATGAATGATAGAGGCGTGCACGTATCTCCCTTTTATGCCCTAAAAGATGATTTTAGCATGGTGAGTACTTAAAGATTCTAAGACATTAGATGCATTCTCATATAGGATGGCTCCTAATCCCTAAAGGTGTGAGGCTACTAGAGCTACAACTCACTTTACCACATTACTGATAGCAGTCGGTAAATAACTTGCTTATGAACATGTGAATAAAGCAAACAAACTCTAGCTGGGGTTCTCACAAAAATTAAGAAAGGAAGTACATCCTGTCAGTATTGCTACACAACCCCTTTCTATTTCTAAGCTCTCTCAAACCCAGGTATAGGGCCCCACTCATGATATGTAATTGTGTGTGTGTGAAGGGAGAATTATGCATACAACCCCTCACCTGCAAAATAGCCAGAAAAGTTCCCAAGCAGATAATTCAACACATGTCATCTAACCTAGGGTTCAATTATTCCAACAAAGTAAACATACATACAAGGAAGATAAACGTTATAAAACTCACTCATTTTTATTTATTTAATTAAAATGGCCTGACTCTCAAATTATCCCCAGTGGAGTCGCCATCTGTCGTAATCGGAATTATAATGGGGACGGCGATCCGAAAAGAGTTAATATAAATATTATTTGAAAATTTAGAAAAAGGAGTCGCCACCATAGTTTATTAAGAAAACTATGGAAAAATTGAAAATGGGATAAGATAGGTCTGCGAAAATCAGATTTCGGGTTCGGGAGTCGGTTACATGTGGGGAAGGTATTAGCACCCCCACAACGCCCGTCCTAAGATGGTATCTTTAATTAAATAAGTAAAACGAGTGTGGTTTTGAAAATGTTTACTTTCTAAGATAGAGGCAAAGATGAAAATAAAACAAACAAAGATATTCTTTAATTTTTAGAGGGCTCGACAATGTTTGACCTTTCTCCTACGTATTTCCATCAAGGGTGGAAAATCAGGATTACATAGTTCTTTGCTGAAATTTTGTTTGTTAGGATGTTTGATATTTTTTAATTTTGAAAAGTTTATATTTTTTATATTTTGTGAAAATTTGATATTTTTATATTCTAGTAAATTTTGAAGAGAAAATTTTGGTGTTAGATATTGCTTGACGCTCACGGTCCTTTGATTATCCAAACGAAATAACGAAAGTTCTTCAAATTAAATTCCGCATAACGTGTGCGATTATTTGGATATTTAATCGAATTTTTATTAAAAAGATAAAAAAAAATGATTTAAATATATTTTTTTGTTGTTTTTCTTAAATATTTTATTTTTTTATTTTGAAAACTTTAATTTTTTTTATTTTTTATTATATAATATTTTTTAGATTTTTTAGAAACTTTCCTTTTAAAGAGCACAATTTAATTGAATAAAATAAAACAATCTTTATTCTTATGAAAGAAAAAGAAATAGAATAAAAATAAAGACACTAGAAGACAAAAAAAGGTTAAAAATGGATGCAACACATGTCACGCATGGCTCCCTCTTAGCTGTGGCTTCTTTTATTCCAAATCTTAGCATATGAAAGCTATTAGGTGCCTGTTAGCATACCATGTGTACCATATAGCCATACCATGCTCTTTTTTTCACAAAATAAAACTCCAATGGGCCAGGGCCAAACAAAGTTGTTTCACAAATTAACTTAACCTAATATTGAAATAGGCTAAAGGGAGAAGGCTTGAGGGTAGTAGTGTCGCATCAAGACTTAGGGTTCGTGGACAGCTAGAAGGGGCGGCACCAACACACTGATGGGACCAGACGGTGGCGGAGGACCTGCGACGGTGATGTTTGGAGGCGGTGGCATGGCTCGCGACAGGAAATAAGGGCTTTTGGTGGTTAGGGTGATGCTATGGCGGTGAGGGGCTTGGAATATTGGTGGTTAGAGGCGCGTGGGAGGAGATTTAAGGCTGTTTGGTGCAAAGGACGTGGGTTTGGTGGCTTGAATGGTGTGGAGCTCGTGGTGGGGGAGCGGCTTATGGAAGCAAAAGGAATGGTGGCAGCAGTGGCAAAGGGAGTGACAACAGTGGTGGTAGTTCCTAAAAACGGAGGGGAAATAGCTTGGAGACGAGGAAGACGCCACCCTTGACGCTGAAGTTGTGGAAGTGGGTGGTGAGCTTCCGGCAGCGTGAAGGGGATTACTCATATGCTTGATTCTGTTTTTGGTTAAGCAAATACATATGGCTATTTGTGGTTTTTTGCTTTGGTTTATATTTTTTTTTTTTTTTTGGGTTTTCTCTTACTCTAGTTGAATATTCAGTTGGATTCAAAGTTCATTTTGTTTCAAAAATGTTGGCTATAGGTGGTTTTGATTGGGATTAATCTCTAGACTCAAAACCCTTTTTTTTTTTTTGAATTTTTGACTTGAGATTGGATGTAGGTTTCTCGTGATATATATTGTTTATGACAGAAATAACAACATCATGCCTGAGGTAGTAATACATCAGTCACAAAACCATTTAATATCGTGCCAAGGCAGTAAAAAATTCTCATCTTTTGTTCAATGCTTTTAGATTTTCCTTTTATAATCAAATGTATTTACTGAACTAATTAAACTTATTCTCAGATGTCTATGGAAAACAATATTAGAACATAGTCAAAGCACAATCGTTTAAAGAACAATAATCAGATCAGTGAAGTTATAAGCGACTACAATAAGAGCATAGAACCAAAACCATACCAATGCAGTAATGAACAGAGTCACACCTAGAACACAGACCAGTGCATTAATGAATAGAATTACAATACCTCTTGAAGTCTAATGTAATTTACGATTCTTTGAACTCTTCTTTCTTCCTTCTATTTTCAATTTCAAGCCATTTCTCATTCGTTGAACATCAGAATATAGGAAAATGTCTCCTCCAACTCTCTCTGTAACTCCCTGTCTCCGAGAACCCAAGAGAGTATATATGTATTATGTGATTGAGAGAAGAGAATGCAAGGATCAATAAAGAGCGTTATTGCGTGTCTAAGTGTTCTAGGTTATGTAACTTTAAGTGTTGTTGGAGGTTTGACTGTAGGAATCAAACCTCTTGTTAAGGAAACTCTAGTTGTATAAGAAAGCGTTGTAGGAAGGACAGGACAATCTCTTGTTAGGAAGAGGAGGAGAACAGCGCATTGCAAGGAGCATTGAGCAGTGCAAAGTGCAAAGAGAGCGGCGCATAGGGAGGAGGAGCGTAACGTGCCAGTCGTATCATTTTTTATTATTATTTTAAAATGCAATAAAATTTTTAAAATAAAATTAAAAGACAAATAAAAATTAATTTGTTGTTTTTTTTAATAAAAAAGAGATAAAAAATATAAATTATAATGATAATAATAATAATTATAAAATTGCAAATTATATTTTTGTATTTTTCTAAAAATAAGAGAAAAATAATAAATTTAGACAAACAATAAATTTAGAGATGAAAATTTTTTCTAAAATTAATTAGAAACATTTTTTTTTTTTTATCCGGATAAAATTAGGTATCGACACTCTCCATTTATGTTTCCATGCAATTACATGTTTAACACACCAGTCCTAGACATGATGCTCCATGTTGCATAAGCCCTAAGTGTGATACTCCATGCCACATAAGTCCTAGGCATGATTATGCTTCTCTTTTATGATGGAAGGATGACAAAAATTATTCTAAGCTATATTAAAATATTTACACAAATAGAGAACTTCTTATTATGTTCCATATTTTTTAGAGAAATATCTTCATGCTTGAATTTGGGCACGAATAGTTGCTTGGAGGCCCAAATAAGCTCAGACAAACCCAATTTTCTTGTTACTTTTAATGAAACCTCAAGTTTTATCTCCTCTTTATTATGTCACATGACTGGCTGAAACATATGTCATCAGCTAGCCTCATCAATTTAGTGATCACTTAACAACCCTTCCCTGAGCAAATTGATGGCAATGAGAACTTTCTTCTCAATAATCACTAAGTGTTATGGGCTTGGTGGATATTTGTTATCATGGACTCTTATCTACATAAAATAAAGAATTCTTATTAAAACACACAAAAAAATCTTGACAAGATATGTGTTTCCAACAAAATATTAGGTTTCTTATAAGTATATAACCTAATCCAATAAACGAGAAACAAGTGGCTTAAACAAGAGAATAAACATGTAATTTAGGAACGTATTATTATTTGAAATCCAATTCCAATTTTAGGATTAATCATATATTACACATCTCTTTCATTTTGAGTTAGATGGTCCTACTTTCCTTATAGTAATTTTCTTCTCTTATGGTATGTTTCATTTGAGAATTATCACCAAAGTGATAAAACTCACTCATCCTCCCTAACTAGGAGGATTCAACTAGTTTGTCCAACTCCCTAACTACCTTTCCTATTTTCATTTTAAGCTTTTAAGCTTTAAAACATGTTGTAATAATTCATGAACCAGATATCACTTGTCTTAATAGCTTGATTGTTATCTTAATATAATATTAATCATTATCAACTAGAAAAATAATTAGTTTATCATTATTCACATATTTTAATCTTAATTTACCATCTTTCGAGATTAATTCGGAGGAATCTGAATAAATTTAATAATGACATAAATAAATTGAACAATTTCACTTGCCAAAAAGAAATGTTTTTAACTCTAATATTACATCCCTTCAATCATGAAAACACCAATACATTCATTATACAACTTTTCTAAAAGAAAATTCACATCTTTTCCACAAGTTAATCGAATCGAAATACATAACCTAAAAGACATCCTAATTTAACATCTTCCCTTTTATACTAATAGCAAGTCCTATACATTAATCCAAAAAGAAAAACTTAGCAAAAAACCAACAAAATCTACCTCTCTGTTTGACTCAAGCTCAATAAGGCCACATACCAAGACCTCACCTTCTCCTTTCAGGGGTCCAATGTGGCAATTCTTGGCTAAAATGCACGGACACAACCCTAGAGTCCAATAACTCCACTATGGGTGTGAAATTCACACACCTAGGTACCTTGTATTGATTTATTGAAGCACCTCTTGAGATTGCATAATCCATAAGCTCCTCGAAGGTTCCATTCTTCACGACGCGTATTTCCAATGGCCCAATGGAATGATCCGTAACTCGACACTGCCTGTACACGGAGTTCAACGACTCCTCCATCTCCAAACAACACCGATTCAACACATCGTGACTCGGTGAGTTCGCCGAGTCCTTGCTCAACAACTCCCAGTAAATAACATAGTGACCTGGAATCGTTGTTGTGTCTGCATAACTGGTGTATTCCACCACACTCGTGTTGAACTCAGCCAAGAGCTTCGAGGCATTCTCAATCCCATTCTGCAACTCCGACTCGTCCGTTTTGTCCGAGTCAATGCTCAGCAGCACGTTTTTCCGTCGCACGAAGTGGAATTGCGGCGCCGAGTTGTGGAATCCGGTGACTCGGAGGATGTCTCCCACACGATAGCGGTATAGTCCCGCATAGGTGGTGATTACCAACTCGTATTCCTTTCCAACCTCCACATCGACCAAATCCACCAGTTTTGAACTGATAGACCCAGAATTAGGATCGTGGAGAAGGAATTCAAAATATGCCATGTTTGGCATGATGGTGTACGAGACCTTAGAGGGCTTGCACATTGGATTAAGGTTTAATCCGAAGTAGCACTCGGAAGAAGCGTACATGGTGCATGCAAGGGGTAATCCTCCGCTGTAATAGTTAAGCGTAGGAATGTATTGGGCCATGGCTCCGGTTACGATCACGTCCAGGTATTTTGTGTTGGGCCAAATTCTTGTGATGATCCCTTCCCAATTGTCCTTCGAGCACTCTTGGGTCATAAACTGGGCCAATTCCGGGTCGGGTTTTAGTACATTATTGCCCATGTATTCCCTTATTGCAGGGTCGGTGATTTGGGAAGTTAGGGTTCCGGATCGGATATCACGGACGAGTTCGGGCCAATGGAGTTGGAGGAATCGGATGGCGCGGAGGAGGCCGGAGGCAAAGACGGCGCCGAGGCGGAGGACGTTATTGCGCTCTATGAGGCCACAGAGCATTTGCGTGTACATGCTTTGGAATGAGTCGGGGCAGAGAATTGCTTCATTCGGACTGGTGTACACATTATAAGGGTCGTAAGGTCGGGTCTTGAAATGCTCACTTTTGTAGTAGCTTGTCAGAACCGGACGGGCCAGTAACCCACCCGGTGTCCTTGTTTCGGACTTCACGAATAAAAAGTATAGGCCCTTTCCCTTGTCTAAACCCGGCACATAACTGTTCCATTAAAAATTAATAAATAAATACTATCATCAGAAAAAAAAAAATACTAAGTTCTTTTTTTAATTTTAAGCATATAAATTATTTTTGCGCAATTGATGTTGGCAAGTAAAGACGAAAAACATTAATTAGACAGAGAGAGAATCAGAAAGTAAAGAGTATAGTACTATTCTTATTGTTTCCAGAGCCTCTCCATTTCTGTGCACATCCACCAAACACGTCACTTAAGAAACTACTGGTACTTTTTTTTTTTTCTTTCACCAATACCGTACCATCCTCTCTCTCTATATATATATATATATATATATATATTCAGTTTTGTTGTAAAAATATGATATTGTTTTATTATTGTAGATATATATTTTTCTTTGTAACCTTTATGTAAAAGATAATTTTTATCATTTAGAGAAAAAGAAAATTGAATGTCAATTATATTTAATAGTATTTTTATTCCATTATCACATTTGTTTCCTTCCTTAAGTGAATGAATCCAAACAAGTTACAATGTAAATTTGGGAGAAGAAAAAAAATATAGACTTGTTAAGATCTCTATTAAATGCATAACAGTTGTCATGCTACAACTTGAAACAAATTTTTTAGCGACTAAAACATAATTAATAAGAATTATTTGAAAAAAATACGTTTACCATGCATAACTAACTACTACTATTTAATATAAAATAATATGAAATTTTGTATAATACGTAAATTTGGTGACTATTAGTAATTAAAAAATATATATCTTGCGCTTAAATATATTTTCTTGTAATGTTTGAGAATTTACAAATGTATTAATAGTATAAAGTCCCGGGACCCCAGGGGAAAGAAAAAAAGAAAAAGAAAATCTCAGCCGTTGGAACAATTTTAGGCCACGTGTTTGATGGATATGCACCGAAATGGACTCCATTTTTCCTAAGAAATTGAGAGGATGGGACGACTATATTTCAACTCAATTATTTAGTGATGAAACTTACAGGTTCATAACTGGCATTAGGAGGCTGTATAGAAGTTGGCGACGATCCAACTCTTCCTTAATTGTTGGCATCAATTTTCTTTCCCCAGCTGAAGTACCAGAACTGCAGATTCAGATTCCCAAATTGGTTTCAGTTCCCAATCTTAAAAAATAAATAATAGTTTAAACAAACCTAAAAGTATTCTAATTCCGTTTTCATTCATAAATAACAAGAAATTTAATACATAAATTAAAAAAATAAATTAACTACAATAAAATTTTATTAACTTCCTTAATTCTCTAACTTTTTCTGAATACTATTATAAAATAAAAAGATAAAAATTTTACAGAAAAATATTGATTGATCAAAATAAATTAAAATTTATTTATATATAAAAGTGTATTTTTCTTGGTAACGAGAAGTGATAGTAAAATTGATTATATTTAGAATAATTTGTGATAATTGAAATTGTATAAAAGAAAAAGATTGGAAAGAGTAATGGTCATGACCTGGTGAGAAATTCGGATATGGGATGAGCTGACAAGATAGGGGAGCGGTCGCCATTGGCGATGCGTTGAATCTCGGGCTGGACATCCTCGTAAGAGATAACGGGAATCTTAGACTTGAAGGTTTCACGGTCGGTGGCGCCGCCGAGTTCGAAGCGTTTAAGGTACTCTGTGTGGGCGTTGCGAGTGAGAATCTCCGACAGCACCCTCTCTTGCACGGCGTCGGCGTTTCGGGTCATTTCCTCAATGAACCGCAGCGCCTTCGCGTCCTTGTCACACGCCGGTGGACCCAATGGGGACGAAATCACAGAATCCACAGCCATAGGTAGAATCACAAACTAACCAATTAAAAAATTGAGGATTTAATTAGAGAAGAAACGAAATTGTGGTTAATCGAAATGAAAATTTGAGTTACTCTCTGAAAAAAAAGAAGAGATAGAGAAGTAGCGGTGCAGTGAGAGAGACAAGTGCTCGTTGTAGAGTTTATATAGAGGAACTGAGACGGACCTGTGCGTGTGTCTACACGCTGAACCATGCCATGTCATCTACGTGGGACCCACATTGTGAGATAAAGACTTCTTTTATACTTTTAATTTAAAAATAAAGTTAAAAGATTGTATCATGTACCTGCTGCCGTATGCCGTCCATACCATAACATGCATAATGTATGGTTTTTAAGAAATCTTGAGAGTAGTTTTTAGTTGAGGAAATACACGCTTGTTCGCTTGTTTATTTATTTATTATTATTATTATAATTCTTAATATTCTTATGTTATAATTCAAAATTTTCTATTTAAATATTCATCATTGTCATTGGAATATTAATTTTCAATGGACGGTAGTGTAATTTTCATACTATTTTTTTGGTATGAAAAAAGACATTGTTAAATGTACTTAGAAAAAAGACACGAGAAAGAAACATGAGACTTCGATTAAGATCTTTCGAAAGGTTCTTAACAAAAATTTCTCTTCTGGCTTTATTTCTTTACAGAGACAATATTCTCTATTTGAATTGTCAATTACATTAAATAAAATTTTAATATTAATTTCTAGCAGAATATTAACAGTAAGCAATTCACTCTTGCATAGGTAACTGTAGGAACTGTGAATGGTTGAATTCCACGACAACTTGGTCATAACACACGAGCGTGGTTTAGGTTCGGCTTTCAAACAACATGTTGACTGAAACGAGTAACAATGGAATTGACGAGTCATGATGCACAGTGGCACACGCAAGATAAAGCAAACACTCATTCAAAAGTACTTTCCCATGTAGTGAAAGTTTCCAATTCGATATGATCGTAATCCTTCTACATACTTTTTTTAAAATGTTTTACGTGAATTAAACCTGGGTCAAGAATTTATAATAACTCATCACTTACTTGACCATCTGAATTAGATTCTTTGACCATCTTTAGACAGATATATAAATACATATATATTCAATTTTTTAATTATAATTAACAATTTTTTTTTATAAATCTAGATACAAATTATTTGAATTAATGAGACCTTCAAACCTTTAAATATTTGAAATTTCTGATTTTAGTAATTGAGACTTTCATTGTGGTCATATTAGTTTGAGGACTAAAATCATAATTTCTTTTTATTTAGGGGACTTAATTTGTACAGTTGAAATTTGATAAATGAAAATTGAATAATTGTGATTCATGGATAAAAAATTGTAATATTTTAAAATTTTAACAGACATTATTATTTAATATTATGTAAGTTAACATAAGTAATTAAATATAAGATTTTTAGTATGATACTAAAATCTCACTTCATAAATTTATTTTTTTTGGAATATTCTTTAATGCATACGAACTACTGAAATAGTCAATAATTTTAATAATTACAATAAAATAAAATTGTCTGCATTTTATATATTTGAAATAAGATTATTTCAGTTGACAAACTTAACATTACGTTTGTCTTTGTTACAATATTTGAACTTTTAAATTCACATTTTTCAAATGTAAAAAACGAAAATTAGTAAAATTAAGTTGACAGAGATATAAAAAAATTATCCATGTCATGATCGATTACCAAACAAAGGTATATTTGATAATATTGAAAGTGTTTTATTCCATTTTACTATGAGAAAGAAAAACATTGTTAATTAAGAAAAGTGGCAAGTATTGAAAGCGTGAATAGGTATTGAAGAAAAGGGAGAGAAAAAGGTTGAACAGGGTGGTGTAGGGGTAAGAGGGGGCAAAGTGGGGGTCCAGGTCACGTAGACATAGGCAGAAAAAGGGGCAAGGAAATGTGGGTAGGGACCACGCATGTTAACCAAGGAAGCACACTGGTAGTTTTCGTTTTGGAACATTATACGCGTCGACCAACCACAGAACCCATTTCTGGTACCATTGTTGGGCCTCGACAACGATGCCTGAGCCATTTCTCTCCTTCGTCGAAAACAATTTTTTTTTCCACGTGAGACAGATGCTTATGCCATTTTTCTCTTTATCCCCTTGCCTTGCAAACGGGGAAAAAAACGTTGTGAGATTGTTTTCAATGTAATTTAAACATATTTTTTTCGTTAAAGGAAATAAACGTATGCAGCTAAAATGTTTTGAATTGAAAACAAGGACAAAGCTAATCATGTTGGAATTAAAAGTGTTTTTACCTTATCCGAAATGGAGGCATTCCACTAGTAAAGTCGATAGTGTAGCGGATAGAAGACTCTCTAACTATCAAGTAAGTAAGAATATAAAAAAAGTGTTTAGAAAATAAAATATGAGTGTATTCTGAATAAGATCATATTTCATGTAAGTTCTGGTTGTGTTTATAGGAACTTTGTCATTAAAAACCAAATATTTTTCTATAATGATTTTAGACACGTTAGGAATCACGAATTATCATAATCATAATATCGTAGGTAAGTGATAGGTTGGGCCGTAATAGATTATGGTAAATCTGGTCTTATTATCAGATATGTTAAAAAAGCATTATTTGTCGAAAATGTATTTTAGAAAAATACATGTTAGAATAATTATTTATTATTACCAAAATCATAGGTGAGACTTTAGATAAAAGTTTTATATGTAAACTTGCATTTAATAATGAATAAATTGTCTATGTTTTAATGGAAAATTCAATAAATAATAAGTAAAATGACAAAGATTACTACTTTGCAAATCATAAATCATGCAAGAAATATAAGGAAGAAGTAAATTACCAATGACATATCAAACATTTCAATAATTCTAAAAGAAATTGGTGAACAAGAACATTTCTAACTCCCTTTTAACATTCTCAATTTCAGCGTTCATACAACATGGGTACTTTAATATTCTTTGTTATATTAAAAAATCATATCAAATTCTTATATAATAAAATAAATGACCTTTGACATGACACTTACATGTTTTTCAAAAGTTCACACAATATTATTTGTAGAGAGATATCTACTAAATAATTGTAACCTCTAAGCTGTTCACAATGTGTACTTTAGGAAAAAATAACTCATTATTGCATCATATAACTCTTTAAATATTTTAACAAAAAACTTATTTTTTTCATAACTTTTTTTTATAATCCCATGATTTATAAAAACATATATATAAGTCTTACTTCCATCCTATTTTACTCTATCTACTCTTATATTTCTACCTTAAAAGTATTTTAGAAAAAACTTTGAAATTGTTTTTAAACATAACATTATCCTTGAAAAATGAAATATATAGTCTTAAAATCTCACATAATCATTATTTTTAAAACCGAATTTTAATATCGCTTTTAGAATCTTTGTGATTTTTTTATACACTAATGATAATAGACAACACAATAGAAATAGATGAAAAATAAATTATTTGATTGCAAATAAAAAAAATAAATGAAAATGGTTACGATGTTCATATTTTCATTGCATTATATAGATAGATAGATGGATAGATAGATAGATGGATAAATGGATGGATAGATAGATGGATGGAAAGATAGATGGATGGATAGATAGATGGATGGATAGATAGATGTATAGATAGATAGATGGATGGATAGATAGATGGATGGATAGATAGATGGATGGATAGATAAATGGATGGATAGATAGATGGATAGGTAGATAGATGGATCAAGAGCTTTTGAGAATATTGGGTCATTTGAGCCTGTTTCGGTCTCCAACCATTTGTTTAGGCCAAATCCAATTATGAATAGATCACTCTAGAGAGCATAGAGTATCAAGGGGAAATCATATAATTGTTTAAATTGTTTAGAATAGTTTATAATAATTTGGGCCAGTAAGACCTTATGTTTTGGTCCAAGTAGTGTAGGATTTCTTTTTGGGCCAAGATTTGAGAAGGGTCAAAATCTAATCCTAGGAGAGGAGAAGACACCACCTAGGGTAAGAAACCCTAGCTTTGGCACCAAGTTAGGTTAAAAAACCTAAATTGTCATGTAAGCTAGGTTTAGGAGCCTCCTCCATGTGTTTCCTTGCCATATGAACCCTCCTAATGGAGAGGATCCTCTCCACTCATATCTTGCCACATGTTATGATCTCATTTTAGATAAACGTTGGCCTATAAATAGAAGTGCTCACTAAATGTAAAATTAACTTGGAACTAGTAATGACATGTTGCCCATTTTTTACATTCTACTTGTTCCTAAGTTCTCCTTAGGTTAGTCTTTTTCTAGACTTAGCCTAAACTCTTTCCTAGTGAGTTGGCTTCACCTCCCACTCTAAAAAATTACTTATCTCCACATCAATCCAATGCAATTCTCTTGAGTTGTAAGAATGCTTCGACTCATCAAAACTCCTTCAGAATGCATCCAAATAAGTAATAAAAAAGATGACTACTAGAAGAAGAGCGTTTTCCATCATTTTGTATTCAGAGCTATGTTTGTAGAAGGCTAAGTAACTCTTCTTTTATATTTTCTAATGTATTTGTGTTGTTCATATGTTTTCTTGATTTTCTTGAAATTGCTTGCTAATTAGTTTAATATTCTTTTATATTTTTGTTCAGTGCAAATCATTTAGTTCATCCTGAACTTTCATGTTTATGCTTTTAAAAATTCTTGTGTTTATATTTGTGCATTTTTTTTGAATTTGTTTGAGTGTTCTTCAAATTTTGTTCAGCGAAATCATCTTATTTTTTTTAATCATTTTGATTTTAAGATCAAATGTTTTGTTTAGAGTCATGTTTAGACCTAAATTATCATAAATTCAATTAGTGTGCTTTTGAATTTTATGTTGCCACATATGATTAATGCTTTTGAGTGTTTTTCAATTTTCATGATTGAATTCTATACATACTATTAGATCATTAGTAAGGTTTTAAAGTGATTAATCCATGAAATTTTTGTTGAAAATTCAATTTTGGGATTTTTGAAAATTTTTCCAAAAACATTTCATGGTTGACGGAGTTGATTTATATTATATTTTTACAGTATTTTTTTATGACAAAATCAACTCTTGTCAAGTTTAAAATCTGTTTAATTTTCAATTTTATATGGCTTTTGTTAATAAATGATTATGAGAGTCAAAAAGTGGATTTTTATTACTAATTCATATTGTTTAGCTTGAAAACGAGCAAAATAATGGATTAAAAGAAGAGGGATTGAAGCCCTAAAAGTAGAGATGAAAGAGAAAATTAATGCAAAATAACTCAGGCCCGACCCTAACACCTAAGCTTGGTCTGGGCCAACCTAAGAGCAAGAGGCTAAAAATGTGCCTGACGCAAGGGAATTGTGCCCAACGCCATTGAATCCGAGAGTGAGAGATGTGAAATGTTCTTAACCCAGGAAGCCTGAGCCTGGTGCCAGTTGAGCTTGGAAGTGTGGAGCAGAAATAGAATCCAGTCGCGCCCAATGCCATTAAGGCTGAGCCGAGAGTGAGCATCGATTTTCATATTCTGTTTAATAGTTGCTCTGTATTAGGATTAGGCATCTTTGGCCATCGAGGAGAAAAAGTCACATTTGAAGGCAACTTTACGGTTTTCTATCATCTTCCATTCTTCATTTTCTATGTTAGTCTTCTCATAACTACGATGAGCTAAATTCATTGTTGTTGGAGTTAGATTTAATCTTTCCAAACTCTCATGTAATCAATATTGGTCTTACTAAATATGTCTTTAGATAGATGATTTTCTTTCAATATGTCAGTATTTTAATTTTATGCTTATTACCTGTTGTGTTGAAATCTGGATCTAAATTAAAATATCTAATGAAAGCTTGTATTTAGGAATAGAACATGATTCATTGGTTGTCTTAATACCCTTGTGGCACTTGGAAGTTATGTTTATTTAATTGATCAAGGTTGATGCAATCTTGCTTCTAAGACTGTAGACAATAATAAAGAGATCACTGAGTTAGAGTCTTGATCTGGAGCTTATCATGAGTTTGGCCCTAATTGGGCTTGTTTGGGCCTCCAAACAAACTTTTGAATCAAAGTTAAAAATTGGAGAAGATCACTCTAGAGACTTTGGAAGATTACAAGACCTCTACTTGTAAAAATTGTATAAAGTAGTGTAGTGTTTATTTTGGGCCTTGTATTTTGGGCCAAGTAAATTGGATTTTGGGCCTTGTATTTTGCCTAAGGTAGTATAGGAATTTAACTTTGGGCAGTATATTTGGGCCAAAAAATATAATAGATTGTCTTAAATTTTTGGGCATTGTATTTGGGCCAAACCTTAATCCTAAGAGAGAAAGAGAGAGTTAGCGCCTAAGGTATGAACTAAGGCTTAGGTGGCACCTACACATGCTTCCCATGTTTCTTACCACATGTCACCTTACCAATAGAGAGGATCTTCTCCATTCATGGCTTAACACGTGTCATTCTCTAATTAGAGAGTTTGTTAGAAACTTGTCTTACAAGTTAGGGTTAGGGTTAGCTTAGGGTTTTTCCTATAAATATAGGTTCTCTCCTCTCGTAAAACAACTTTGGTGAATATATTGAATTGCTGCCAAAATATTTCCAGCACTTCTACTCTTGTCAAGCTTCTCTCTAGATGAGTCTTACACAAGACCTTTCCTAGACTACCTCCTAAGTGTTGGCCTAACCCCAAGTTCGAAATTCTCTACCAAATTCTCCATCTCTTTTCGTCAACTCACTATATTCAAATGATTCCGCTGCACTTCATTCATTTCACTCCATGCAATGTCAAATTTGAGAATAAGAAGCATTAGGAGCAAGCATGCAAAGCTAGGAATTGCATCACTTGGACTTAAAGCTTAGGTTCTTCAAGAGATAAGTGCTTCTTCCATTTTTTCTTATTAAGACCATGTTTTATAATTGTTGTTCCACATGTATTAAATCTATTTTTGATGTTATACATTTATAGATGTCTTTTTCTATGGTTCAAATTGATTATTCTTGCTTGAACCATCATTAGTAGTGCCTTAGGTGTTCTTATTTTGAGTGTTGTTGCTATTTTTATTTGTTTGAGTCATTTCTTCAATTTTAATTGGTAGAAATAATTTATATTGATGTTGCTTTCAGTTTATAATCTTTACATGTCATATTTAAGTCAAGTGGTTCCTTGAATTGTCATAAACTTCCATAGTAGAAACTTGAATACAAGCTGTTTGTGGAAATGCCTAGTTAGTGTCTAGCAAGTGTTTGATAAAATGTCTTGAATAAACTGCACATGTGTGAACCTTTGTGTGCTTTTCCTTTTCTGTTTTTGAGTTTTTTAACTTTCTAATAAATCACTAGTGAATTTCTTAGAGTTAAATTTCCGTTATGTCTAGTAGTTTTGTTCCAATTCATTAGCCTCCTTAGGATTCATTCTCATGGGTACATTTTACTACAATAACACTCGTTTGGAAAAATTGTATAAAACAATCTACATGGTATTTTGATGTGAAATTTTGTACGAGAGCACTTTGAGATGTTAAGAACATTTTATTAAGAAGGAGCATTAAAATTCATAGTATAAAAAAAATGATAAATCGAAAAACTCTGAATGCTTGTTCCTGAAAAATAAAGTGCTTGCTGACGTTTTGGTCTCAAGTTTTGTTGTTTTTAAATTTTTCCAGTGCTGTTTTTAAGTTAAATTTATTGCGACTGTGACTAAAAATATGTTATGGATCTTAGATAAAAATTTCAAGGTGAAAAACAAAATAGGAAAAATTACATAAATCAAATAGTCATAGTGGTCAGAATACTCTAGCTGTTGTTTTTGTTTTGTATCTGCTCTATAGCTATTCTTAGGATTTCTCTTGTGTGCTTAACTTTCTTTCTAGCCTTAATTACTTGATTTGAGTCTTTTAAAAGTATTCTTTCATTTTTGTCATTGTTATAATCTATTGCGTTTAGCATTTAAAATTTTAGCATTTTCTTGCTTTTATTTCTTGACCTCTTGAGATGGAATCACATCTTGGTTTGTGAATTCTTTGAAGAAATGTTGACTAATTACTTAGGTAGCCTCTTTAAGAAGAATAAGGCTCGCATAGGAGACTCATCTCTAGATAATCCGCAAGGTTAAAAAGTGCAAAAAAAGAGTGTTAAACACTTGAGTAAAGAATGCTAAAAAATTTCAAGACTTACATTTCTTGTTACAAAATTTTGATGTATTTTGTTTAACTTTTGTAAACAATTTTTATTTTTAGATATCTTGGGAAAAATTCTTTTATGTAATCCAAACTTGAACATTGTAATAGCCAGAAATGCATTAGAAAGGTGGAAGTGTGTCAAAGGGCTCATATGTGTCACTTGCACTTTCATCATAGGATGCACTTAAACTTAGTGCATTCTTCCTTGTGTTTTGCTCTCTTGCATTTTATTTTTTCTCTTTATCATATTACTTTTCTTAAGTTTTCGTGACAACTAGGACCCAAAATCAAAGCGTTTAAACATTAGTAGAGTCTTACACAAGACCTTTCCTAGAGAGAACCTTGACAAGAGTAGAAGTGCTAGAAATATTTTGGCAACAATTCAATATATTCATCAAAGTTATTTTACAAGAGGGAAGCACCTCTATTTATAGAAAAACCCTAAGCTAAGCTAACCCTAAGCCTAACTTGTAAGACAAGATTCTGAAAAGCTATGTAATTAGAGAATAACACAAGTAAACCCATGAATGAAGAGGATCCTCACCAAGGTGTCATGTGGTAAGGAGCATGGGAAGCATGTGTAGACGCCACGTAATTCCTATCTCATACCCTAGGCGCTAACTCTCTCTCTCTCTCTCTCTCTCTCTCCTAGGATTAGGGTTTGGCCCATATACAAGGCCCAAAAATTCAAGACAACCTATTATACTCTTTGGCCCAAATACAAGGACCAAAATTTAAATTCCTATACTACCTTAGCCCAAAATAAATTCTACACTACTTAATACAATTTTTACAAGTAGAGGTCTCATAATCTTGAAAATCCAAATTCTCTAGATCAATCTTCTCCAATTTTGAACTTGGGCTCAAAATTTTGTTTGGAAACCCAAACAAGCCCAATTAGGCCCTAACTCCTGATAAACTCCTAATCAAGACTGTAGCTCAATAACCTCTTTATTCTTGTATGCAGTTTTGGAGGTAGGATTGCATTGTAAAATAACTGATGAATATATTGAATTGTTGCCAAAATACTTCTGTCGTGACCGGATCACGACGAAATGACGATCTGAAAGAGAAAAAAGAATGAAAATAGAAAATGTGATGAAAAAAGATGGAGTCGCCACCATAGTTTATTAAGGAAAACTATGGAAAAACCATGAAAAGAATTGATTTACAGAATAAAGTTGGATTCAGGAGTCGGTTAAGTGTAGGGAAGGTATTAGCACCCTCACAACGCCTATCACAAGATAATACCTTTAATCGAATGAGTAAAACGAGTGTGTTTTTATTAAATATTTATTTTTTCTCAAAATAGAAATAAAAATTGCAAGTAAGAACAAAAAATAATTTTTAAATTAGGGAACCTAACAAGGATTAACCTTGCTCCTACATATTTTGATCAATGATGAAAAATCAGGCCATACGTAGTTTTAAAAGAAAGTTATTTATTTGAGAATTTGATGTTTTTGAATTTTAAAAATTTTGTATTTTTCTTAATTATTTTTTTGAAATTTGATATTTTTGTGTTTTTTAATATTTTGTTGGGCCAATCGGCGATGTAGAATTTGGTACTGCAGTGAGAAACAACAATTAGAATGTGCAAGTGATGCAGCATTCGATCATTCAATAGAGATTCAGGATGCAGTATTGGGTGACATCATACGATTTTAAGTTTTGGGCGATGCTTACATCATACGGTTTTATGGGTAGGATGAAAAGGGTTAAGATTATGGATGCGTCATTCGTCTATGAGTGACGTCATATGATTTTGTGGGTGAGGTGACAACATACGGTTTGGTGTTTAGGATGACGTCATTCGGCTCCGTATGACATCATACAGTTATGGGTTTAGGGAGAAGCGGTTTTAAGTGTAGGATGATGTCATTCGGCTCTGAATGACGTAATACAGTATAGAATTAGGAAGAAGTGGTTCTGAGTGTAGGGTGATGTCATTCGGCTATGAAAGATGTCATGTGGTTTTGGGTTAAGGGAGATCTGGTTCTGGGTTTAGGGAGAAACGATTCTGGGTTAAGGGATACAGTTATGAATGTAGAATGATGTCATTCTGCTCAAAATGATGTCATACGATTTTGGGTTTAGGGAGAAATGGTTATAGGTTAAGAGAGATTCGGTTTTGAATGTAAGATGATGTTATCCAGCTCCAAATGACGTCATACGATTTTGGGTTTAGGGAGAAATGGTTGAGTAAAGGGATACAGTTATGAATGTAGGATGACGCCATTAAGCTTTGAATGACGTCATATGGTTTTGGGTTTAGGGAGAAACGATTTTGAGTTAAGGGATACAGTTATGAATGTAGGATGATGTCATTCGGCTTCGAATGATCTCATATGATTTTGGGTTTAGGGAGAAGCGATTCTTATGACAGAATGATAGTGTTGTGCGCTCTCATGGCATCACCACTGCCTTCATATCTTTCTTTTAGATTTGGGTTTAAATTATATAGTATTAAGAACCGTTGTGCATGATGGTTGAGGGGCTAATCGCGTACTCGACGAGCGATAGGAATAGTTATCAATTTTCCCAATAGAATTATCCAGAGTGCAACAATTACTTCTAAATAATTATAGCACTAATGTAAAAAAGTTTTCAAGATTAAATATGTTTCGCATTCAATTCTCTATATTCTCTATATGCTTTATGGAAAGAGAATTATTACTGTTTTCACTCATATTTCAAACGATTTTGAAAATACAGAATATGAAGCAGAGATTGAAACTATAAGCAAATACAACAGAGATCAGCATTCAAGCTCACATAGCATCAAGTTCTCAAGTGTACCTCTAGTGGCTCTGAAAAACCTTGTTCTTGATGTCTTCTTATTCTTCTCTTGTTTTTGCAATGTCATCCAATACGCTTCCTCCACTAAAATTGTATCACTTTATACACGCTTAATCCTCAATATGAATCGCTCTTTCTGGATGCAATTTTCCTTTTGATCCTCTCTATGCGTAACTCTTTCTCTCTGCCATTCTCTCTATACGTATGTCTTTTGTATTGATTCACTGTGTTTCAATGTGTAATCAATGATAATCTGAAACTATGGCTCTTTTTCCTTTTTTTAAAGGTGCAATTTGACGATTCTGCATATGAAGACTAGGTTCAACGAACGAGAGTCTCGTAGTTGAGACCAGGTTCTAAATTTTGTCACTGTCAAGTAAACAAACTATGCGACGTTCATTTTTTACCAATAACCAAACCATGCAATAACTGAATAGTGCAATTAATGATTCATGCAATAACTAACAATGAAATTAATGAAAGTGCATTTTGTTAACTTAGTTGAAATGAAACTTTCTAAAAAATAATACCTATTAGGGAAAAGATGGAAAATTGGGAAATTGGACGCACGACCCAAAAATAAAAGTGAAGGGTGCATATTAGAAAATGAAGGGTGCATTTAGCAAAAAAACTTACTTTTTATTTCTTATTTCACCCGGACGAATTTGGGTGTTGACAATTTTGAGGATTTCTACTCTTGTCAAGGTTCTCTCTAGATGAGTCTTACAAAATACCTTTTCTAGATTCCTCCTAAGTGTTGGCCTAACCTCACTTTGGAAATTATCTACCAAATTTCACGTCAACTCATTGTATTCAAATAATTCCACTACACTCCATTCATTTCACTCCTTGTAACGTCAAATTTGTGAAGAAGAAGCACTAAGAGCAAGAATGGAAAGCTAGGAATTATATCAAAGGAATTGGCAGTTAATAGATAAGCTTAGACTCATTCACCTAAGGAATTAGGGTTTGGATATTTTTGTGCGTTGACATTGATATTTGTTTAAAAAGAAGATAATTATTTTTATGCATGAGAGTGAAGATTGGTGAAATCTAACCCTCATAATTTCATATCATTTATGTTCGATCATTTTTCTGCATTTCAATTGTTGACAAAAATATTAAAAAAATATTTTCTTTATTTAGTTTGTTGCATAACAATCTAAATTATGGAACTTTTCTTGAGTCTATTTTTTTATAATTGTAATGTTGAATAATTAGACAGTCTACAGTCCCTTTAGATGGTTTAATCATCTAATAAAGTTTTGATTATAACAATACTTCAAGTATGTGTTTGTATTTGATCATCTTACATGTCCGTTACAGTATTATTCACATATCTCTAAGCATGATGAATATGTATAGATTAACTGCAGACCCAGATAAATGTTTATTTACTATTATTTTATTATATTAATTATGTTTAAAATTAAAAGAAGAGGAAAGTTAATGATAAGTAAATATAGAAATGGTAAATGTTTTATATCTGTTTTGAAATCTGCTTTCAATCTTATTTTGAGATCAAATCATTCTCTACACTTTGGTTCATGGTTTTATCAAGTTTTGCTTACAATAAAGTTAATTTAATTTTACATATTTTATTTACCTATATGTATTTGTAGAAACTTTTTGAAATTAAGATTGTAAAATTATATTACTATAGCTAAATACAAAAACAATTCAAAATGATTTTGATGCACACAATTTTGATTTGATTTGTTTCTAAATTTGAAAAACAAATTAAAATGTCTTTCACATAAATATAAAAAAATCAGAATTTATAGCATGTTGTGTTTTAACATTGAAATTTGTTTATAAGGAAATTATTCAAATTATTATTGAATATTTAAACATGATTAATTGTTTCAAATCAAAATCAAAGATATATCTTGTGCTGTTTAATTGTTTCTATATGCATATAAAATCAGTTTTAATACAAAATCAAGAATTGAAGTTGTTCTTCCAGCGACTAGTTTCAACATTAGATGTTTAAGATTTACCTTTCAAGTATCCAACGACTAGTTTCTATAAAGCTACATATAGAGGAAAAATTTCAAGTTGAAATACAAGAAGCAAAAAGAGAAATAGATTGAAAAATTAGAGTATCTATTGAGTGTCTACTGTCAATCTACTATTAAGAGCATTTAGATTTTTGGGTTGTGTGAAACCATTGTGTAATTTTTCATCATTGTGAAGTAAAACCTTGTGAGCTTTCATGTTTCTCTCTTTTGAGAGTGTTTCTTTCAATCTTGAGTGGTCTTGATCTTAGAGAAGATTGGGAATGGTATAACTTGAAGAGGTTTCTGTACTCATTGTAACCTAGAGAGGTTTGTGTACTCTTTGTAACCTGGAGAGGTTTGTGTACTCTTTGTAACCTGGAGAGGTTTGTGTACTCTTTGTAACCTGGAGAGGTTTGTGTACTTGTTGTAACTATTTACTGAATAATAGAACCTCTTGAACAATTTGTTCAAGGGAGAGCTAGATGTAGCCCACGAGATTAGGGTGGTATAAAACTGCTTCATTTATGCTTATATATGCTTGCCTTGGATGATCTTGCTTGGTGGTTTTTGTTTATAACGAATTGAGTTCAGGCTCCATTCAACCCCCCCTTCTAGAGCTAGTTGTTCCTACATGTAATTATTTTCTTGTATGCACAAGACATTTGGAAAAGAACGATATATTTATTACTTGCTACATTTGTGACTGGTGTACTTGCCATCATAGCAAAAATTACTAACAAGTTTTTGGTGTTGTTTTCGAGAATTTGTGTTTCAATACATAACAATAATGCGTTTAAAATTCTTTTACACTCACTTTTAATTTTTTTAGTTATTTATTTATTTTTATTCTTAATTTCCCTTTTAATATTTTTATTATTATTATTGTATATATAATTTATTTGAACTAACATGATTTTCTAATTTTTAGTGTATTTTTGTGTATACAAGGTATACTCTTCTTCAACTTTAGTTGATACTCAAATTTTGAATTTCCTTAGAGATGATTGATCAGAATCAAAATCAAATGAGAACTATTGGGGACTCAATCGCATACATGAGTGCTAGAGACTTCACTAGCACAATAAAGCCCACGATGAATTTGGATTAGTTCACATCAGTTTTCTGATTGGAATCATGAAGAGCAACACATTCATTTGTACACTTTTTACGAGTTGTGTGGTTTAGTTGGAACAACGAGACACATTCAGATTATTTCCATTCTCTTTGACTAGAAAGGCAAAGACATAGCTTCAATCACAACCTAACCAAAGCTTAACTAGTTGGAAGGATGTGGAGACTAAGTTTTTAGCTCATTTGTTCCTACCATCCATGAATACAGAGACCAAGGCAACCATAACTACTTTTGTGCAAGGTGTTAATGAACCATTGAGTGAAGCCTAGGAGAGATTCAAGGCTTTGTTGAGAAAGTGTCTGAACCACAATTTTGAATTGGAGATGCAAGTTCATTTTTTTTTGTAATGGGCTATAGCTATAGACAAGGACGATTTTGGATGCTTGTTTTAGTGGCTCATTTTTGTTAAAGATTGTAGAGGAAAAACTCACAATTATTGAGTTTATGACTTCTATTGACCTGTGAAGTGAATATGGTAGGACATAGGCATATAAGAGTGGAGAGCTAGAGTTAAATTCCCAAGATGCTCTCTTAGGTCAAAACAAACTCTTGTCCTAGAAGATTAAAGTTTTCACCCAGCAGATGGATAAGCTTCCTCAACAGATACAAGCTATGCAAACTGCATCAGCCTCAGCTCAACCAATTATGAGGTGTGATTTTTGTTGAGGAAATCACTATAGTGGTTAGTGCCAAATACCTTGTGGTTCTCAAATTGAAGAGGTGAATTACATAGGGAACTGAGGGCTTCAACAATTCTCCAATTACCCTTACCCAAATTCTTTCAATCAAGGATTGAGACAAAACAATGCTAATTTTGGTGGAAGGCAAAAAGATGGAATATCACGTAGTGGAACCCACAATCAATAACACCCACCATTGTATCAGCAACTTAACATGTTGGAAGATACCTTTCTACGATTCATGCAACTTTCCTTTAAGAATCAAAAGAATATTGATTCATGTTTTAAGAATCTAGAGGTGTCGTTGGGTCAATTGGAAAAAGAAATAGTTGACCAATAGGGGGATCATTCTCTGCAAACACCCATGTCAATCCCAAAGAGCAATGTAAATCAATTATCACTATAAATGGGAGAGAGGATAGATTGAGTGACAAGAGAAAAATTGGTGATGAGAGTGAAACGAGTCAGGAAGGAAGTGTAGAAAGAGAAAAAAATAAGTGAGGAGATTGTAGTAGGGTTTAAAGTTTAAACAAAGAAAAGAAGAAAATATTTAGAAAATGAAAAAGAAAACAAAAAAGAAAAATAAAAGAGAGATGAGCTTAGAGCCCTACCTGTTAAAAATCTTCATTATCCTTATGCGCCTTCAAGGAAAGATAAAGAAAGACAATTTGTTAGATTTAAGGAGATTATTAAGTAGTTGCACATTTGATATATTTCAATTACATGATATTATTTGCTTATTTTTTATGACAAAAATCAACTTTCTATAGTTAAAATCTGCTTAATTCTCAATTTTATTTGGTTTTTATTAATAAGTGATTATAAGATTCAGAAAAAGGATTTGATTGGTAATTCTTCGTATTATGATTGAATTTAAGAAAAAAAGCATTGACTTAGAAGAAGGAGGATTGAAGCCAAGAAGGAGGATTGAAGCCTTGAAGGAGTGAGAGAAAGGAGAAATATTTTAGGAAAAAAAGACATGCCTGACACAACAAACCTAAGCCCAACGCTAAAGAACCCTAGAGCTCGGTGTAGATTACATGGTCCTAGGGTAGGTTGAGTTTTGGAGTTTGGACTTGTAATGAAGTCCATTGGTGCCCGACATAGTCGACTTGAGCCAAGAGTGAGCATCGAATTTGGGATTTTATTTAATAGTTGCTTGCACTAGGGTTAGACATCTTTAGCTATTGGAGATCGAAAAGTTCTCCTAGAAGACATTGTTAGGATTTCTTGTGGATTCCTTTTATTACACTGTTCTTTTGTAAGGTTTAGTATTATGATGTTTATGAGGAGCTAAATTCTGTGTTGTTGGAGTTAGGTTAAACCTTTTCTGAACTCTCATGTGATCATTTTATTTTTCGTATTTATGTCTTTTCTTTCAATAAATCAGTATTAATTATACAGTTATTGTCTAGCGTGTTGATCGTGACTTGGTTATTGATTCTTAGGGTATTGGAAAATATCTTCTGTAATAAGGAAGAACATTAAAATATCAAATGAAAGCTTGTGCCTAGGAATAGAGTAAGATTCGTTTTTTGTCTTAAGATCCTTATGGATATTGTAAGATTTATTTATATAATTGATCAAGGAATTGATAATTAATAGATAGTCTTAGATTCATCTGTTGAGGAATTGGGGTTGAGTATTATTGAGGGTAGACATTGATTATTGATAAAAAAAAGAAACTAAACATTTTTATACATAAAAGTGAAGACTAGTGAGATCTAACCCTGACAAGTTCTTATTATTGATATTAGGTCATTTTTCTACATTTCAATTGATGATAAAAAATTATAAATATTATTTTATTTTCTGTACTGAAAACCAAATTATGGAATTGTTCTTGAATATGGATTTATTATATTTGTAATTATTGTCTTATATTGCACAAATCCTTTGGGAAAAAGTTATAATTTTATTACTTGTTACATTGCGACTGGTGCACATGCCATCATTAACGAAAATAGGCTAACAATATTAACATTCTATTTGTAGAAGCTTTAGAACAAATGACGATGTATGTAATGTTTATGAAGTAGGTGATATTTACAGGGGAGGATACCTTAAAGTTTGAGGCTGATTGAAGTGTCATTATCCAGAAATCATTGCCCCTAAAATCCAAGGATCCAAGAGGTTTTACTATTCCAATAACCATAGGTGATCTAACTGTGAGGAAATTTTTATTGGATTTGGGAGCTAACATCAACTTAATGCCATTGACTATGATGAAGAGGATGTGATTACATTACAACTTGCTGACAAATCTATCAAATACCCTCACGGTGTGGTGGAAGATGTTTTGGCTAAGGTGGGAAAATTCATTTTTCCAGAAGATTTTGTTCTCATGGATGTTGAAGAGGATGAAGATGTGTCCTTGTTTCTTGGCAAACCTTTCATGAATACTGCTAAGGTCACCATTGATGTGGATGATATAAATATGAGAATAAGAACACAGGAAGACGAGGCCACATTTGACATCTTTGAAGGTTCACAACCTTCAACCTTAGGGAAGGATTGCTTGAAAATGGATATAAAAAAAGAAGCTTCTCTAGTGGTTAAGAAAAAGGCAAATACCTCAACCAAATTAAAGAAAACTCTCAGATGTTTTATTCCACAAGCATGTAAAGAAAAGAAAAAAGTTATCACAATAGGGGTTTGAGGAACTTGTTGACTACAAATCTGGCTACGCTATTTAGAGTTGAGAAAGTCAAGAAGCACATTGATACAAAACTGAAGGAAGATGACTTAAGACCTAGTCAACCCATTGTGTTTAGTAATTAAAAGATGACAAGATTTTTTCACGAGATGGGAAGCAAAATTGTCAAATCTATTGGTGGTCAATGATAGAGTTAAATTATATGATATTTTTGGGCTTATTTTCATAATGAAATGAATTCTTTCTAGGCTTGGATCCGGCTAAATCCCATGTTTTTACTTCAATTTGTTTCTTGTTATAAATAATTGGTTACTTGAGTTTTTAATAAAATTTTACTCTAAATCCCATTAATTTTGTCAAATATATGAACAGAGGGCAATTGGGGTTAGACACTTCCACTTGGGGGAGACCTCCAAAACTTCTACCTTGGGAGTCAAGAAAAATGTAGCCTTGGGATGACGACTAGGGTTTCCTTTTTCTCTTATTTGTATATCAATCTTCCTTCATTGTTCATTCTTCACATTTTGTTGGAATTAGATTTAACCATTTGAATTCTCATGTAATCATATTTGCCCTTAATTTTGTCTTATCATAAATGCTTTTCTTTCAATATGTTACTATTTTAGTATTGTGCTTATGCTTGTCATATATGGATCAATGACTTGATTATTGATTCTTAACTATATTGGAAAATATCTCTTGATTCTAGATTTGAATTAATTTACCAGATGAAAGCTCGTGTCTAGGAATAGAGCATCATTCATCTGTTGTCATTAAGACTCTTGTGTGAATGCAAGATTAATCTATATAATTAATCAAGGAATTGACGGTTAATAGACAATTCCTAGACTCATCCGCTAAGGAATCAGGTTTGATTAATTTTGTGGGTTGACATTGACATTTGTTTAAAAAGATAATTGTTTCATATATGAGAGTGAAGTTTGTTTAATCCTAGAAATTGCATTCCATCTCCTTTCTATTCTCTTCCCACATTCCAACTGCTCATTAAAAATACAAAAGTATATTTGCATTGTTTTAATTTTATTTTCTTACATAAAAAACAAAACTCAAGAATTTTATTATAGGCTAATTTTATTATAATTGTATTTATTATTGTGTATTGCACAATCCCTTGGGAGAGAACGATCTATTTATTACTTGCTACATTTGTGTCTGGTGTACTTGTCATCATCGCAAATTTTGCTAACAAGTTTTTGACATTGTTGTCGGGGACTTGTGTTCTAATACATGTTAATTTTGCATTTATAAATTTTTTAGACTTCAAAGTTATTATTTCTTTAACTCTTTTTTAATTTCTTTGTCTGTTTTTGCTAATAATAATTTACGGTAGAGGAATCTTTGTAATGATCCTTACTCTGTTCTTAATTGGTTGACTTTTATTGCTTATACTTGTATTGTAGACTTTTGTTGCTAATACATGATTTTTAGGTTTGAATGATAATGAGAGTAGGTTCAACTTTCAAAACTAAACTCAATCAACTAGAGATGTGCAACTACGTGGAACAAGGTGCAGTCTTTAGTTTCTTATTCTAGTAAGATAATCGCAATCAGGAAAAAAAATCTCATAAGTCCAAAAAAGGATTGATTATTTTTCAATCCTTAGGTAAACTTGCTTAAGGAATTAATTAGGTTGTGCAATAGGAACAAAAGAACATATTGCTTATATCAAGAGGGAATGCAGATTTGTTAAAATTTTGATTTTTTTTAAATAAATTTTTTGATTTTTCAAATAAAGTTTTGATTTTTTTTTTATTGTTATTCATACTTTTGAAGTTTTATACAAAAAAAAAAATAATATTCTTGGAGTAGCATGTTATTTTAATCTATGTGTTTGTGTGGTATCATCTACTTAGATCTTTTATCAGGCTCTAGACATCAAACAAGTACTTTTTGGGAGACAACCCAAAGATTCAGTAAGTATAAAAATGACACATGGTGAATGCAGCCCAGCAACGATCGTGATGACACAACCTTTGTCAAGTCAGACACTCATTGAATTAAAAAAACAAAATGTGGTCTGGGGTTCAGCCCCACTTGAACGAGCTTGCTAAGGTTGCAGATGTTAATGATTCAGAAAAAGAGGATGATATTCTATGGTAATCAGGATATGCTAGAACCTTTATCTTATCTTTGCATGGTTTTATTTTTTCTTTTAGCTTTTATTTTATCTTTTAAATTTTTTCATTTTATTTTATTTTATCATTTCGAATGTAGCCTGAACTCAATTCCGTATAAATAAAAATCACCAAGCAAGATTGTCTAAGGTAAGAATATATAAGCACAAATGAAGCAGTTTTATACTGGTTCATCCTAATCTCTTGGGCTACGTCCAGTTCTCCCTTGAACAAACCATTCAAGAGATTCCACTATATCATAAATGGTTACAACGAGTACACAGACCTCTCTAGGTTATAACGAGTACACAAACCTCTCCAGGTTATAACGAGTACACAAACCTCTCCAGGTTATCACAAGTACACAAACCTCTCCAGGTTATACCAGTTCCAATCTGCCCCTGAGATCAAGACCACTCAAGATTGAAATAAACACTCTCAAAAGAACAGTGAAAACTCACAAGGGTTTACTTCACAATGGTGAAGAATTACACATTGGTTTAACATAACCCAAAACTCTATATGCTCTCAATAGCAAATTGACAATAGACACTCAGTATATTTTCTCCAATGTATTTCTCTTTTTGCTTCTTGTTCTTCAACTTGAAATTGCTTCTCTATATGTAGTTTTTTTTAACTAGCCGTTGGGATGCTTGAACAGAACAATCTTGACTTTCTGACGTATGGAGCTCATACTGGAAATATTTCTCTAATATTTTATACTGCATTAAACTTGATTAATTTTATACTCATCAATAATTTGAATAATTTTCATTATGAACAAATCTGAACATTAAAGCACAACATGATATAAAATCAATTAATCACATTTAAATATTTCATAATAATTTTGAATAATTTCCATTATGAACAAATCAATAACACATAATAAAAGTAAATAGTAAGAAAACTTATCTCTTTTATGGACCATGTGTCTCCTACTTTAATAATAATAATAATGTTAACTACGCAATGTATACAAGTCATCAAATATAAATGTATACTTGAGTTTTGTTATCATCAAAACTTTATCAAGTGATTTGATCCTCTAAAGGGACTTTGAACCGTCTAATGTTCAACAATCTCCCCCTTTTTTATGATGGCAAAACTACAAGCCTTAAGAACAAATAATTTCAATAATATCAAGAGATTAAACAACATAAGAATTTATTTGATAAAAAATATGCAAAATGCATAACTACATCAAAATAGAATTGTAAAACAAATCCAAGAATGTTCAAAATTATTTGCAAAAAGTAGATTTGATCATTTCTCTTAATTATTTGCCATATTTTCTTTTTCTCCCCTTTTTTGTCATCACAAAAAGGAGTTAATTTAAAGAAATCATCACTGCTACAGGGAGGTACTAATAAAGATTCTAAGTGGTTATTTGTTAGGGTAGAGAATTTTGGATAATAGGGATGACTTCAAACTGTAGCTCACTAACACTGATCTTTAAGACATAAATCATATGGTTCTTACATACTCATCTTTTGATATTGTTAAATAATTAACAGGTGAGGGAACAATATTTTTTCGTATTTTGGGGAGTTCATCTCATGTGAATTTTTGGTTTGAATAACATAATAACTTGGGTGAGAAAAACAAACCAATTGAAGTTTTCTAGGTGTGTAAATTTGGTAAAGGGGAATTGCAGCTCAAACTCTTAAAATTATAAAATGCATAGCATTAATTAATCAAGAAAAGAGAACAAATTTTCACCAGACTTTGAATTTTTGTTTTTATGAAAAAAATGTAATTTTATAAATGCAGCAAGAAAATATGATTAAAAGAAATCACACATTAAAAGTAACAAATATAGATGCATATAAAATTAAATGAAAATATTTGATACAATGAGCTTAAGCCAATTGATATTTTCCATCATTCACTTAAGATCATACCCAAAAGTTCTCTTACATATTTAAATTGTTCTTCAACTCAACAAGGTTTCTGTAAAAATATTTGATTGTTCATCAGTTGAGACAAATTGCAAGTCAATGGTACTCTTTTGAACATGATCTCTTATAAAATGATGTTTAATTTCAATATGCTAAAAGAACACACTTGTTTTATAAATAAAATAAAACAAATTTAAAGAAACCATGATAATGTAAATCAAATTTAAAACTATGCAAAAAATATGACACCTTGCTTAGACAGTCACATATCATCAAATACATGTAAACTTTACTTCACCGTCTAGTGTGTAAAATATATAGAGTAACAAATGCAAGCAAAAATAAATACTTATCTTGTAGAGGGACAAACCGTCTAAATCTTAGATGAAACTTTGTTAGTAAAATGTGAATGTCTCATCCTTATTTGACCAATTCCAACAAATCTCATTCATCTTTTTCTCTTGTCTCTCTGTCTCTTAACTCTCAATTATGGGAATGTTGACTTTCTTACCTTGATGAATAGTGAGTATCCATTTTCCCAGTTCCAATATTTGAGTCTTCTTGTTTGGATTTAATTTATCTGCAAGAAGAATAATTTTCTCTTTTGGTACCCACACTGTTTTGGGTCCTTTCATGAGTTTTCTTCGAAGATTTATCTTTGAAGGTTCCTGCAGAAATAGGATGTACCATGGAAGAACTAGATGATGTATTATTTTGATCACAGCCTATTCCTTTCTTATCATGAGACTTCCTAGAATTTTTTATTAACATGTTTAGAGATTTTTCATTTGTATTTGAATGAGATAAAACTTTTCTAAGAGCCAAATTCTCAGTTACAATATCATTAATGTTTGTCTCATTTGATTCAATAGGGTTGTTTTCCTAATTTTTCTCTAGCTAACACAAGTTGTTTTTCCAAGTTTTTGAGATTTGTGTTCTGAATTGCAAGGTCCCTTTTAAGGTTTCCCATTTTTGTTACACAATGTTTCTTTTTTCTTGGAGAAGCTCTGTGTTTTTTAGAGAAATATCATTTAGACTAGCTTTCTCTTGTTGCACTAAAACAATTTCTTTGCAAGCATTTTTATAATTTCTTTTCACGGTTTTATATGCAGATGCAATCATACCATTATTAGATATTGCTTCTTGATAAGCTAAAAGTAAACTATCAATATCAGTAAAATTTACCTCATTATCTGAGTTCTCTGAGATTAAGTTATCTGCCTCATCAGCAATGAGACCTATGTTTGACTCCTCATCAGTATCAGAACTAGATCAATCCAAATCCTCCAAGCTTGACATGAGGCTCTTTTTCTTTTTAGAGAATTTCTTCTTTTCTTTCTCCTCTTTCTCTTCAACCCGATCAGGACATTCTTATCTTAAGTGTCCTGGATTCTTACATCCATAGCATAGAATTTTGTGTTTGATTTCTTTTCCTTCTTTGGATTTGAACCTCTTGCTTTTGTAGTTTCCTCTCTTTTTGACTAGACGTCTCAGCTTGTTGGTTAGCAACAGGATCTCATCATCTTCATCAGAATCTGATTCTTCGTTGGAGATATCATCAATAGCTTCTGAGGCTTTGGATGAGACATTCTTTATATTTTTCTAAGATGATTTCAAAGTCAAGCTCTTCCCTTTTGTTGAATCTGCATCATTTTGTATGACCTGCTTATATATAGTAAGAATACCTACCAATTCCTCCAGGGGTATGGCCTCAAGATCTTTAAAAGTTCTCAGAGCAGTTTCTTGAACTCTCCACTTAGCAGGTAAAATTATGAGAATTTTATCATTGATTTCATATTGACTAATAGTTGACCCCAAGGATCTTAGACTATTTAGGATAACTTGCAAATGAGAAACCATAGATTGTATAGATTCATGATCTTCTATAGCAAACATTTTATATTGACGTTTAAGCATAGTCAATTTATTTCTTTTTACCTCTTTTGAACTTTCATATGTGAGAGCAAGTGTATCCCACATCTCCTTAGCACTGACCATGACACGCACCTTTGACATTTCTTTCTCATATAAAACATACATTATAAGGTGCCTAGCTTTAGCATTATTTTGGCAGATGCACTTTTCCTCCTTAGTCATAGATTCAAAAGAAAGCAGTTCTCCTGATTTATCAATCAATGTAGGTATGCCATTTTTAATAATATTAATTAACTCCATATCGTTATATTGGATGAAGCCAATCATCCTTATCTTCCAAAGCTCAAAATTTTGGCCCTTGAACAAGGGTGCTCGACTCACGTGTAGTATGTCTCCTTCAATTGAGTTCCTGTAGGATCGTGCCTCAAGTCCTATGAAGAACTAACCGCTAAGGTTAGTTCTGATACCAACTATAGGAACAACTAGCTCCAGAAGGGGGGGTTGAATGGAGCCTGAACTCAATTTCGAATAAATAAAAATCACCGAGCAAGATTGTCCAAGGCAAGAATATATAAGCACAGATGAAGTAGTTTTATACTAGTTCACCCTAATCTCTTGAGCTACGTCCAGTTCTCCCTGGAACAAATTGTTCAAGAGGTTCCACTATATCATAAATGGTTATAACGAGTACACAAACCTCACCAGGTTATAACGAGTACACAAACCTCACCAGGTTATAACGAGTACACAAACCTCTCCAAGTTATCACAAGTACACAAACCTCTCTAGATTATACCAGTCCCAATCTCCCCTTGAGATCAACACCACTCAAGATTGAAATAAACACTCTCAAAAGAGAGAACAATGAAAGCTCACAAGGGTTTACTTCACAGTGGTGAAGAATTACACAATGGTTTAACGCAACCCAAAACTCTATACGCTCTCAATAACAAAATGACAATATACACTCAGTATATTTTCTCCAATGTATTATATGATGTATTTCTCTTTTTGCTTCTTGTTCATCAACTTGAAATTGCTTCTCTTTATGTAGTTTTTTTTAACTAGCCATTGGGATGCTTGAACAGAGCAATCTTGACTTTCTGATGTATGGAGCTCATACTAGAAATATTTCTCTAATATTTTATACTACATTAAACTTGATTAATTCTATATCGGAAATAATTTAAAATAACATAGAGAAATTATATTTGAGATACTCATCAATAATTTGAATAATTTTCATTATGAACAAATCTGAACATTAAAGCACAATATGATATAAAATCAATTAATCACATTTAAATATTTCATAATAATTTTGAATAATTTCCATTATGAACAAATCTGAACATTAAAGCACAATATGATATAAAATCAATTTAAATTAAATCAATAACACATAATAAAAATAAATAGTAAGAAAATTTATCTCTTTATGGACAATGTGTCTCTTGCTTTCATAATAATAATGTTAACTGCATAATGTATATAAGTCATCAAATATAAATGTATACTTGAGTTTTGTTATCATCAAAACTTTATCAAATGATTTGATCCTCTAAAGGAACTTTGAACCGTCCAATGTTTAACACATATAAAAAAAAAGAGAAAGAAAAAGAAAATAGAGAAAAAATTATTGTAAAATGAATAAAAAATATAAAATAATGTGAGGGAAAATTGATTTTGGTTCAAATATGGTTTACATATATAAGAGGGTAAAATGTCCTAAATTGATAAGTTGATCGAATTGCTTTCTTTGCTTGTAGTTTTTTTTTTATTTGGAAAAATCAATTTTCTTTTTAGCCCAACCAGGTTAAAACATAATAAAAGTCTATATGATGTTTCCTGTTTTAGAATCCTTTTGCCTTTAAATAAAAATCAAAGTTAAATTGTGTGGAATTAGTGGTAAAAGAGAGAAAATCATACCCTGAGACACTAGTGTGCTTGAGTCAAACACTTTTTATAGTGAGGAATGATGCCATGAGTTGTCAACGAAAATATTTTGCGAGGATTGTTAGTTTGTATTGAAAAGTTTCATGTATTTTCTTTGTTGACATTTGCATTGAGAGCTCGATAATTGAGTCTTGACTAGGAAACAAACAATTGTTTTTTAAGCTTTATTGGAGAGAGCATAAATTATTCACATTTGAAGCAATTGTGTGAACTTTTTTGAGTTGTTATACCATTGCTAAATAATTGTCTATTTGTGCCAAGTTACTTATTCTTAAGGACAAGCAAGGTTCCAAGTTTGGGGGAGTTTGATAGAGTTAAATTAAATGATATTTTTGGGCTTATTTTCATAAAGAAATCAAATATTTCTAAGCTTGAAACCTATTAAATCCCATGTTTTTATTTTAATTTGTTTCTTGTTACAAATAATTGGTTACTTCAGTTTTTAATCAATTGTTATTCTAAATCCCATTAATTTTGTCAAATAGATGAACATAAGGCAATGGGGCCAAGAAGAGCAGGATTAGAGCTCATAAAAAGGGAGCTAATAGACAAAGTTGACCAATCAACCTGAGAGCAAGGAAGCAAAAAATGCCTAATGCTACAAAAATGGGCCCAACACAGGATGTGCTTAAGAACTTGGATCAACAACAGAATCCAGTGGCACTTGGCCTAGTTAATGTAGGTCGGGTGCGAGTGTCGAAATTTATATTATAATTAAAGGATTATATGCATAAGGGTTAGATACTTCACTAGGGGAGACGTCCAAAACATTCATCTTTAGAGCTAGAAAAACTGTAGCCTTGGGATGACGACTACAATGTCCTTTTTCCCTTCTTTGTATGTCCATCTTCCTCCATTGTTCATTCTTCTCATTTTTTAATATTAGAATTAACTATTTTAATTCTCATATAATCATTTTTGTGCTTAATTATGTCTTATCATAAATGCTTTTCTTTCAATATGATAGTATTTTAATTATGTGTTTATGTTTGTCATGTGAATCCATGACTTGATTGTTGATTCTTAAGAGTATTGAACAATATCTCTTGATTCTAGATCTCTATTAATTTACTAGATGAAAGCTAATGTCTAGGAATATAGCGTGATTCATTTGTTGTCATTAAGATCCTTGTGCGTATGCAAGAATCGTCTGTATAATTGATCAAGGAATTGATAGTGAATAGATCATCCCTAAGCTCATCTACTGAGGAATCAGGTTTGTGTAATTTTGTGGGTTGACATTGACATTTGTTTGAAAAGAAGATAATTGTTTTCATACATAAGAGTGTGGATTGTTTAATCCTAGAAATTGAGTTCCATCTCATTTTCATTGTATTTCCACATTCCAAGTGCTCATTAAAATTACAAAAATATATTCTCATTGTTTTAATTTTATTTTCTTGCATAAAAATCAAAACTTGGACTTAGTTGTAGTCTAATATTTTTATAACTGTATTTATTATTGTGTATTCCACAAGTCCCTTGGGAGAGAACAATATAATTAATGTTTTATATCTTTTCATGTTTTATAATAATTCATTGTATTTTTATTTAGGTGTTTTGGTTATGTTTTTATTGTTTATGCACGATAAAGTCAACTAAAAATTATTGCATCGCCTAACTAAATTGCTCTCGACCTAGGTCACGCTTGGCCTGGCATGATATGTTTCTGGCATAATTACTTGTAGTGCTTCTCGGGAGAAATCGCGCCTAGAGTAGATAACTGCAAGGGTTTTAGGATGAACCCGCACCCGATGACATTTATTCTATGCTCAACGTGGACGTCAATTTTTTTGTGTATCTCCTTGAGGGTTTGTACTATTAAAGGTTACTTGGCCATATTAGGTCTAATTGTGTTCAATAATACAAGAGACCATGGTATTTAAAAGACTAGTCAGAATGATATGAATAATTATATATTTGCACACAAATCTAATTGTTACTTCATATACAATCACACTACTTAGAGCTATAAAGCAAGGTGTAGTTTCAATGTTTCCTCTTATTTCCTACAAAATGAAAACTAAACCAAAAATTTCACCCAAATAATAAAAAATCGTGAACATAGCACATAACATACAATACACCATTCATTATTTTTATATCTTGCATTCTAGTTCCAGTTCCACTAAAACATACATAAATACTTTATAACTAGCATTCCAATTCCACCAAAAAAAAAATAATATAAGAAAACTTCTTACAATAAAATCCAACATATTTCTAACATCAATTTTCACACAATACAACTAACCATTCAAAACATGACTTTTAAATGTACTCTAAATATGTAGAATTAAGATAGAAATCCATCTTGATCTAGTTATGAGTGTGCACCCTCATCACTCTATGAAGATTATTTTTCTTTCTTAATACTTTAATCTTTATTCATAACAATCATCTTAACTAAAATACAACCATAATTTTAAAGATCACATTGCTAAACATACAACTAGACATTTTGCCCACTTCTTAAGACTAAATTTTAACAAAATATACATGCAGAAGAAACACAAGAAACCCACTATCCTTAGGTTATCCCAAGGACAAACTGCCCTAATACCAAATGTAACATCACATATTTTTCACATAATAGGAACTCTATCGCATAAAAATGCTTTAACACGCCTAAATATAAATCTCCATACACTCATCAAAGTATTTCAAAATATACTTATCTACTTGAGATTTAATAAAAATGTCTTCATACAATCGCAAAATAAAATAAAATAAAATAAAATAAAACTTTTCCATCAGCTCAATGAGGAGTCACACCACTTGCCAAATCCTTTACTCATGTGTAACACATGATCGTTGTAGATTTAAAAATAAAACAAACACCACACAAAAATAAGGTTAAGCTAGAGAGATTAAAGAAATGTACATTCATAAATTAAAATCCTATCTTAACCAAAATACAAATAACAAACATCAGACTTTGATGATTCATCTCATACATCACATTTTCATTATCACATCTTTAAAATAACTCATATCATACATATACTGACTCACATACAAAGACACTTGACTCTCTATTTTCGGAAGACTTGTGCATTGAGTTAGACTCAGAGGCTAACACCTACGAGATGACCCTTCCAACTGTGAATCCATATAGTCCCAAATGAACATAACCTCATCTGACAGGGTAAATTCATATATCTGTCCTAACCAGCTCTTTCAAACTGTAGTTTCAGTTAAATGGACCTCCTTCAACTCTCACCACCTAGTACCCTTTATCTGTGTAATTCTAAGGTACTAGTAGAGTTAGAATACCTCATTCTCAACAAATCCTCAAACAATGCACATCCTAACAATCTCAACATGGGTATCCCTTTCCAGAACATCCTATGTCCCGATCACCATTCCATATCATTCACAAACATTTATACTACATCATACCATACATAAACACTAATTCAATTTAATTCAAATTTATCAAATTCATACTTAATGAAACAATTAATCACAATATCTATTAAAAATATTCAAACTAGCTTCCCTCGTATAAAGTAGAGACCCTCAAAGAAGTTCCTAAAACCTAAAAACACGAGTAACCAAACCTGCACCAATAGTTTTTTGATCAATGGTCAGCCTACACTATTAGAACAATAGACCAATAGAGACTTATTCTGATGCCTCAGAGAACACAGGAAAAATACCCATACCAAGAACAAAATTGACCTAAAATTGACTCTGAGGAAGATTAGTAGAAAATAAACTTACTCTGTTTAAGAATCTAATTGGACACCCTTGCTCTAATCCACGTTAGGAATCTAAGGGTGATCTTTGATCATCGTTTAATAAGGAAGGAAGTAAGAGTTTTAGAGGGAACACAGAGAAAAGGGGAAGAAATGCTTCTAAGAGAGATGGTGGTTTTTATTAAAAATAAAACCTGAATAATGATTTTCCTATTTATATAAACTTTTCTCTTTTAAAGGAAATATTTAGGTGTCATCTTATTTATGTCGGATACACTCCATGGATTCAAGATTTGATGAAGCAATCCTATGAAACTTAGGTTGGGTTAGATTTGGGAGTCTTTAGGTGTAGCTTGTAGTTGTTTACCTTCATCTTTCAATTGAACGCAAGAAGCTCCAAAATACTCAAGGTGAAAACTGTTTTCAAAGCACAAAAAATGAAAATTTTTGTCATGCATTTAAAACAACCGATTGTTGTTGGGAATCAATTTATTATTTCATACTCAAGAAAAATCAACTGATAGTTTTACAAAAACAACTGATTGATTTTACTTAACAACGCAAATTGCAGCTATAAAACCATGCGCGTTGCCTCAACCGGAGTTGTGGCGGGGACGATGAAATAAAATTATATGTTTTTAAATATAACAGAGAAAAGGAGTCACCAACATAATTTATTATGGAAAACTATGGAAAAATTGAAAAAGAAATGGTTTGTGAATCTAGACTTGCATTCAGTAGTCGATTATGTGTGGGAGGGTATTAGCTCTCCACAACGCCCATCCTAAGATGTTAACCTTTAATCAAATGAGTAAAACAAGTGTGGTCTATTAAAACATTTATCATTTCCAGAAAAAATAAAACATAAAAGAATATAAATACAAGTAAAAGACAAAGAAAATATTATTTTAATTTTTTGGGTCTGACAAGGTTTGACCTTGCTCCTATATATTTCCATCTATGATGGAAAATCAGGATATATATAGTTCTTTGTAGGAATTGTGCGTTTGGTGTTTGAGTATTTTCTATGTTTTTATATTATATTTTTTATTATATAATTTCTTATTTTTTATTTTGGAATTTATATATATATATATATATATATATATATATATATATATATATATTTTTTTTTT
>Ga0099824_1000673_pt1 | contig 43044 bp, 20 predicted proteins | sample SiratrowhiteBW_FD_76837 | JGI IMG/M metagenome (GOLD analysis project Ga0099824, IMG submission 76837) | Root nodule microbial communities of legume samples collected from California, USA - Siratro white BW | ecosystem: Host-associated > Plants > Roots > Nodule | place: USA: California... | reverse complement strand
TGAAGAATCATGGACATGGAAAATAAATTGACATGATCGATCATTATTTCCGTAACCAGTTACAGATTTATTTTTAAAAGGAGTCCTATAAATTGTCTTGTTATTTATTCTTAAAATAATATGGAACAGTGTACCAAAATACATTTTCAATCAAACTTTTGAGAGAAACGTAGATTTATTTTTAAAATTATTTTTCTATTTTTACAAATGACGTCAACAATAATAAAGTTTAAAGTACTTTTATCTTAACAAAAACACTTACGGTATATTAGATAGGAGGATAGATTTGATGGAGTAAATTTGAACCGAAAATTTAATTGTTTAAATTAAAAAAAATATAATAAGATTTGAATAAAAGGTTTATAAAAATTTATTAGATATAATATATGTAATTGATAAATAAATTTTTAATAGATAAAATTATAATTTAAATTAATTTAAAATTAATAATAATTGATTTGTTGTTTATGATTAATAAATTATTATTATTTTTTTTCATAAAGTTATAAAATTATTAATTATTTTAAAATAAAAATTAAATTATTATTAATATTATTATTATTTATAAAATTTATTTCTAATAATATTATAATTTTCAATAATATTTTTTTATTAATATTATTATTATTTTAGTAATTATTAATATTATTATGATATATTATATAATTAAATTATTTTTGTTTATAAATTTATTTTAATTATTATTATAAACTTTTAAATTTTTTTATTATTACTTTTGTAATCTTATTAAAAACTAATATTATTAATTATTATATTACATAATTAATTATATTTATTTTATTTTTATATAAATATAAATATTTATATATTAATAATTAATTAAATTACGGAACTTTACACTCTTCCTCAAATCTTCGCTACCTGCGAATAAAGTTTTTAAAAAAATTTCTGTCTCATTTTCAGATTTTAATATTATTTTATATCTTGATTTTCTAATTTTTATCTTATTTCATCTTTTCTCACAAATGGGCCTTAGATAAAAAAAAAAAACTTAAAAAATTAAAAATAAATATATATTTAAGTTATTGACTTTACTCTCAGATGATGTAGACTATTCAACTTATTGAAACATACGCACCAAATATAAATATGAATTTATCTTTCGAAATCATTTTCATCTTTATAAACAGTGTCAATATTCGCACCAAAGATAAATTGATATAAGGTTTTATTAAAAGTTAAATTTGATAAATAATAAACGGGCAATGTATTTTTAAATTATTAGTGTTGTGAAAGTACGGATTTATCACTGGTAGTACAAGATCTCGCCTTTGATAAAAGGAGGTAAGCAAGCACACACGCAAAGAATATAGATGCAGTTTTTTACGTGTCTAGACATCTAATAGTCTATCATCGAGTAGATAAATAATGATCTACAATAAATAAATAAATATATATATATATAAATGAGGAAACAAGTTATTTAGTGATAGCTTCCGGCTTACTTTTTAAGTATATGTGATATCAAATAAGTCTTAGAATAATTGTGTTCTTATTGTAATTTACAAACTATTAAGGATGAAAGTTTCTTCAAATTGTAATCAATGTGTGTGAAGATACATGTAAATAGTATCTTCCAAGAAAAAAAAAAACTATAATTTAGAACAGATTTTTTTTTTTCAATTTCGGTGTTTAAACTGTAAAACATTTTCAATTTAATGGGTTAAAGTAGAAAAGTTATAAAAACATTCTTTAAGCGAAAAATGTGTCTTAATTATTGTCTCTGTTTGGATAACTTAACATGGTACATATGGATTACACATGATAGTTTAGTTAATTAAACTAAAGTGAAGTTGGACTCTTTTTTAAATAATTTATAATATTTTGATAATTGAAAGTATTTTTATTTTTTTAATCAAGTTCTACATTTTATATAGCAAATAAATAATCATCTTTTCTTATTTTATTTTTTATTTTTATTTTCTTTATCAGTTATGATTCTTTTATACTTTTATCTCATTCATTATTTATATCAAATTCACCATTTAAACTTTAATATTTATAAGGTTAAGAAACATGGAATCCTAATCCACAGCTCAATATTAAATTTCTGTTACTCTTCTTTATGGTTATTTTAATCATTTTTACCAAATAAATACATACAGAACAATAAGATGACATTATTTATTTTATTTACGAAATGAATATATTTTATTCCGCTAATTTTAAGAATGAAAAATATTATAATAAATCTTAAATTAAAATTGTATTTTGTCACGTGTATACTTTATTATATAATTATTAAATCAATTTATACATAATTATATATAATAGTAATCGTTGACTAAATTGAAAATATTATACTAAGAATTTATAAGATTTTAAACAAAAACATTTTATATAAATCAATCTTTTAACTTTTAGCATTCATAACTTTTTTAAAAACTATTTTAAGCTTTTTTTTAATATTTAGAAATAAATTTTAAAGCTTATATTTGTACCATCCAGATTGAGGGATTAATTTTAATTTTTATATGATCAAATACATTAGGGATTAATTTTAATTTTTATATGATCAAATACATTAGGGATTAATTTTAATTTTTATATGATCAAATACATGGTGAAAGAGATACATTTTAAAGTAAGTTAAGTTAGGTAATGACAAGTCACATTTCATGTCATAAATAAGTCGATCATAAGTCATCTTTTAGGCGATGATTGTATGGGTCAAATGACACCCTCTTTAGTAAGTCTAGTTAGATTAACAATAATAATAATTCTTTAACCAATATTTTGGGAACTTGAGAAATAACTAAATTCTTGGATTTCGAGACTAATTTATTGGTATCCTATGCCTTTTGCCTCTCGAATTTGTTTTATAGTATGAATACTAAGAAACAGAAACCTACCACATGTCTAAACTTGAGAGGGACACTTGAAATCCCTGACTTAAGTCACTTTACTTTGATCTATATTTTTCCATCCACTATGAGACTAAGTATAAATTGTCTTACCTCCACAAAACAATACAAAATCATGATAAACCAAAGACAAATCGTTCTAAAGAAGATGGTCATGCTTTAAACCTGCAGAAAATTGCAGCAAGATAACGTAAAAGTTAGGATAAGAGTAAAGGAGACTCATGTAAATCAAGACCAATTACACGAAAAAGTTAATCTATAACACCATGTGATAGAGGAGAATTTGAGAGCACATGAAGAATTGCAGAAAACTAATGAAGAATTGGTAGACAAATGACCCATAAAGACATGTTGACTCATATTCGATCCACGCCCAAGCAAGTCCATATCTTTCTCCCAAGCAATCATAGATGAGCCAATACCACCACACTAAATGTAAGGATTTTGTGTCTGATAAAGAGGAAAACCCTCCAATAAGGTAGGGTTATGAGTAGAGCTCAGATTTTTAACAAGCTTAAATTCTCACATCTTTTCCCTCGAACTTGCTAATCCATCAAAGATTTCGAAAAATCATGACCTTCTTTAAAGACGTATATCCCAATGTTTTAATGAAAATTTTCATTTTAGCGCGAGATAAAACATGTTATAAGCAGTCATCGATATAGAATGAGAATCCTAAATCCAAATCCGATGTGTTAAACTAGAAAAAAAAATAGAAATAGAAAAAACAATCTCAAAAGCGAAAACCTAGAAAAAACCAGCAAAAATGGAAGGCATTTTCAAAGATGAAACAAGTAATAAAGGAGAGGCGAAAATGAAGGGGAAATTTTAAAAACAAAAGGGAAATTCAACTAGCTTGTGAAAAACATAACAAAAATAATACCTATTTGAGAAGAGTGAAACTACTGAAGGTTGTTTGGGAAGAAAGAAGAGTGCAAGTGGAGCATAAACCCTTACATTTAAACCATTTGAAACAAAGTCATTGGAAACGATGTAAGAAAAAACTCATTCGAATGCATAGAACGTTAAACGTAAAGGTAGAAAGGCATTCAAGTAGGCGCGAAGTCCTGAAGCGACGTGAGGTACGGTTCTAAAGACTCATGAATTTAAGGATCCCCAAATGAGAATTCTAAAACACTTTTTAAGTCTGCTTGCTCTATTCGGCCCAGGGTTATAAGATTGTGTATTATCCTGAACTTAGGGGTTGGTGCATGTGTTGACCAAGTACATGATAAAGGGATACCTCAAAATAAAGTAAGTTAAGTGTTAGAGAAATTTGAAGTATAAATTTTAAATAACTAGGTAACACAAGTTTTCCTTTAAGTAATGAATATGTAGACTATAAGTCACTATTTAGGTGATGAGTATATTAGTCATAAGACACCCTCTTTATTAGGTATAGCAAGATTAGTAGAAATAAAATTTTTTTATTAAATTAAGAATTCAAGAAACTATTAAATTCTTAGATTTCGAATTTTGTTTTTTAGTATCTTACGTTTATTGTCTTTCTAATTCGTTTTCTGGTACTTAAAATTATTGAATGAACACTAACAAGAAAAAATCTCTAAAAATATGATATGTCATAAATTGAAAAAAACCTTAAAATCAATTTATTTTAAACCAGAACAATGCATTAGTTTAATAAAAGAATCATATATCATTCAATCATAACAATATTTAATTATATGAGTATTTAATTTTTAAATTATAAATTTATTTATAAGTTAACTAGTTCAAAAGTTAATATTTACCAATAAGTACGTTAACACGATATTATATTTATTAATACTTTATATACAGTGTAATACTTAAAAAAAGTTATTTTGAGAACAAAATAGTAATAAATAATTAAATTTCAAAACTATTAAAAAATATATAGTGACATCAGAAGTTTTTAAAAAATAAAAATTTAAAAACAATTAATTTTCGATTGGTTTTCTAAACTTTAGCGCCCTGACATGTTATTTACCTCTACAACCACAAATTCATATATGCATAAACCAATATGACAAATATATTTAACTTTTAAGATTTCTTTTAATAATTCTTCTGGCCTCAATGCTTAGATTGAGAATGCTTATCTATCATATTTTTTTAATATAGTTTAATACAATACAAATTAAAAATGCATTAATAGGTTCTACAAATTTAATTTTACAAATTAAATTTATAAAATATGTAGTTAAATTTAAATTTAACTTTATTATACTAAAAGGGTAAAGAAAAAGTTTATAGGTTCAAAGTGAAATTGTTTCCGCTAAAGATAAACTAGAAGTGGGAAGAACGATTGTACCTTTCCAACTTAATTTTTACAGTGTAGAAAACCGATTTCACACATCCAACATAAGAATACTATAACCCAACAATGAAAACTAGTATAATAAGAATAAGAAAATCGTATAAAATAAGCCATTATAGATAGAAACTTTTTTTATCTTTTGTTCTCATTTAAACTATATTATTTTATTAAAAGAAAAGATTACTCAATAAGCATAAAACACATTGTACCAAAAATTACTGTATATAGAGTAGCTTAGCTGTGGCCTATGGATTAGAGGTGAAGTGAGTTTGGTTTAGTTGGAAGAAAGCAATGGCAGAGATGCGATGCATCTTATTCTGCTCTGACGTCAAGAATAGCGTTCCATCTTAGTCTTCCCAGCGTTGCTTCTGCACACTCAAACCTGTCAGAACACTCTACTGTACTTAGTTACTCACATGCTCCTTTCAAAAAATGGACAAGCCAAATAAAATACTAAAATGAAAAATGCCACGGAAAGTGAAAAGAAAGAAAAAGCAAGTGTTTTAACTATAAGTACTTAAAAACATCGTCACCTTAAATAATAGGTTAAGAAAATTCTTGAATAGGGAAGAAAAATGCCATGGAAAGTAAAAAGAAAGAACATAGATGTTTAACTATAGGTGCATGTAAACCTGATTACCTAAGATAATCTTAAACAGGAAAGCAAAATGGTATAGAAGATGAAAAGAAGGGAAAATAAGTGTTTGATTAGATGTGCATGAAGCCTGCTTACGTGAAATAGTAGGTGAAAAAAATTACTAAAACAGGAAATGAAAATTGCATAGAAAATAAAAGGAACGAAAAACTACGAGTTACCAATAAAATCAAATAAAAATCATACACACATAAGAAGTTAATAAGGAGTTTCACTAAACAATCAATCCTTTATCTCTGTTTTTAGAAATCTTACAATTTCTTTCTATATGAGTTGGTTCTGATTTAAATGGTTTTATTTTTTAATGTTTAATTTAGATAAAATAATTTAAATTTATTCAATTTTTTATTTGAGTATTTCCATTATTACTAAATATAGAAAATATCAAATAAAAAAGATTATCACTAAACAACACTAGTCATAGATCTAAAAGAAATTTATAAAAAATTATACTTTGAAAAGATACTTGTTCATCAAGATACTATTTCAAAAGTTAGAAAAATCATTGCTTACATTTGTTCTAGGATATCTTTAACTTCTTTGCTACATCATTTCACAAAAGGGAGAGACTTGTTGATGCCAGGTTTAACTCATTTTACCACATCTTTAGTTGTACAAAAGATGAAAATTCAGTTGAAGAGGTGATTTCGGATAAATTTTTTTGAAAGAGTATTGTCATATGTTTGAAGGGTGCATTTTCTATAATGCAAGTGCTTATAATGGTATATTTTAATGATAAATCAGTCATGGGTTTCATCTACAAAGCAATGGATTGGATTGAAGAAAAGATATAAAAAGAGTTTAATGGTGATAAGAGAAGGTAAATAATTCACTAATCTCCAAATTGAAATTTCATTTTATCTTTATACTTGACCCCTTAAAAATTGGACAACATTAATTCAAATTATTATTCTTTTATTTTTAGTCATGAAGATCTATGAAATATTATTGATACAAGGTAGGACAACCAGCTCCACAGGTCTTTGCATGTTGTAGCCTATTTCCCAAATCCTTAATTGCATTATTCTTCTGATTTTTAAAGTTGATACAAAAGTTAAAATTGACCTACTGTACAAAAGATAGTGGCTGGCTTAGAGGTATTTGAACTATAAGAATTTAAGAATGAAGAAAATTGGTGACTCCTTGGCTATTTAAGGCAATTGGGAAAAAGACTCCAGCAACTTGGTAGGAGTCTTATAGAGACGAACATCCAGAGCTCTACTATTCGCGTACTTAGTTTGACATGTAGTTCTTCTAGATGTGAATGTAAGTAGAACGCATTTGAGATAATATGAACTTGTAACTTGTGAAATTACAATTAAAATATACTAAATAAGTAATTACTTATATGTATGTTTATTTTCATTTATTAGATCCACACAGAGAGGAGAAATTGTATAAAACAAGAAAGTACGAATGATGTTGTTTATGTCATGGTTAATTCAAAATTGGTCGAGAAAAAAATGAAGGTGGAAGGAGGTCACTTGGGAAGTTTGAACTTGATATTCCATCAGATGACGAGTGAATTATGGAAAATGTAGAAGGAGGACGAGACAGTAACAATATAGATTTAAACGATGCTCCCACTTCAAATGGAGATGATGAACACTTGGTTGACGGACAAACCCAATGTGATGGAAAATAGGATGAAGTTTTTGTCATCCTACTAGAGGAGGAGAATGTTCTTATTGATGTGTTTCATGAAGAAATAAAACTAATGAAGATCCCTTTAGTTTTCGTTTTAATTTGAATAATTTATATTAAATGAACTTAAATTTTATTAAGTATTGTCAAAGTGTTTGATTTTGTGAACTTAAGTTTGATGAAGTATTAACAAAAGAATTTATTTCATTTCAATATCTATGCCATTTTCATAGGTATGTATACTTAGTTTGTGTTTATGGGGTTTGTGACTTTAATTTGGACCTCTTTTGAGTACTAGATGTTTTTACATAGATTAAACAGTGTTATTGCTCTTTCATAGTTTGATGAAGCACATCTATAAGAATATTCTCCTCCTCTAAAGTTGGGATGGCAATAATATCATCATCTCCCCCACCACCTTGGGCTTCACCTTCAACCAAGTGTTCATCATCTTCATTTGAACTGGGAGTATCATTTAAATTTATATTTTCATTATCTTCTCCTCCTTCGACATTTCTCATATTCCATTCATCATCTGATGAAATATCAACAAGTTCAAACTCCTAAAGTGACCTTTTTCCACCTTCCTTTTTTTTGGCCAATTTGGAATTAACCATGACATAAACAACATCATTTATAGTTTCTTGTTTCAAACAATTTCTCCTCTTTGTGTGGATGTAATAAATACAAATGCAAACATACACATAACTAAATAAATACAAATGCAAAGATATATAAGTGTAATTCACAATTTTTAAGTTCTTGCCATCTCAAATACGCTCCAATTACGTTCACATCTAGAAAAACTGAACTACATGTCAAACTAAGTACACAAATAACAAATCTTTGAAGATCTGGATTTTCATCTCCATAAGGCTCCTACCAAGTTGCTAATCACCTTAATAGCCAAGGGGTTACAGACAATTTTTCTTAGTTCTTGAAATCTTCTAATTGCAAATGAATCAAGTGTTGCTTCTCTAGGTTAGCCACCATCATTTGTATACATTGCAATAGGTTAATTTTAACTTTTGTATCAACCTTAAAATTAGGAGAATAATGAAATTCAAGATTCAGAAAATACCATGCAACATGCAAAGGCCTATGGAGCTGGTGTTCCACCTTTCATAAATAATATTTCACAAATCTTTATAACCAAAAATTGAAAAAAAAAATTGAATTAATGCTCTCTAATTTTCAAGGGATCAAATCTAAAGAGAAAATGAAATTTCAATTAGGAGATTATTGGGTTATTTACCTTTTCTTATCACCATTAAACTCTTTTTTTTATCTTTTCTTTAGTCAATCCATGACCTTGTAGATGAAACCCATGATTGGTTTATCATCAAAATATACCATTCCAAGCACTTGCATTTTAGAAAATGCACCCTTCAAACATATGACAATACTCTTCCAAAATTCTTTATCCAAAATCACTTTTTCAATTGAATTTTTATCCATTGTCCTTGCAAAATGAGTATCCTTTCATTAATCACCAGTAAACATTCTAATTAAAGGGCCGATAGACAACCTAATGTCAAGTAAGAGGTGGCAAAATGAGTTAAACCTGGCCTCAACAAGTCTCTCCCCCTTGTGAAGTGATATAAAAAAGAAATTAAAGATGTCCTAAAATAAATATAAGTAGTAATTTTTCTACCTTTAATAATAGTATTTTGGTGAACAAGTATCTTCTTTTCAGAATCTTCTAGCATCAAGTCAATGCAATGTCCTGCACAACATATTTCATGTTCCCAAGCCAAATCTGTTATACTACTAAGAGAATTTTTTATCACTTGTTGGAGGAGACCAAACAAGAATGAGACAAGAGTCAGATCTACACAAGGAAATGACACCACATTCAATTCAAAAACTTTAAGGCATTAAGTTTGTGGGTCTTCTTTTGTTATATGTTGCTCAACTTTCTTATTTGTATTCAACGTGGGACTTAGATTCACACTTGGATGTACCTAACAATCTCCTCCCTCAAGTGAAAGTCTCTCTTCCATACTGATACACTCTTTTCCAGATTCGGTACACTTCCCCTCGAGTGACAACAATTTCAAACATGAGTATCTCACTCACAAACGATCCTCACACTTGTACCGCCATTTACACACTTAAACGGGATACGCTTGCCTGAAACTTCAGTCAAAAAGACTTTCGATACAGGGTCAAACTGTACTCGTCAAATAAAAGTGAAAGAGATAAAAAACAAAACTTATCAATTTCATGAATTTGATAGTGTAAGTGGTGTCCCACAAACAAGAAGATACAAAAATAAAGCAAAAAATAAAATTGCGCAAGTTCGTGAGTTATAGAGTGTGAATTTGTCTGGCTAATAAAGAGAAGTGGAAGAAAATCTTGTTAGCGTATGTTCTAAGGACTTTAGGTTTTTGAATTTGGAAGGAAGAGAAAGAAATGGTTAAAAGCGTTTTAATTAAATTAATTTAGTTTTATTTTAATTAAATTTGAAATGAAACTCATGTGAAGAGCATTGGAAGAGACTTTTGAAATGGGTTTGAAATTTGTTTTGAATTTTAATTACATTAAATTTAGTTGTTGGATGGATTGGGTAGTGTTTCTTTTGACAACACATGTAATAAGCTTAAATTTTAATTGCATTAATTTTTAATAAAATTAGGTTTGAACAGACATGTACACTCAAGAGAGTGAATAGTTGATATAGAGAACAATATGCAAAATTTTGTTCCACTATCTGTATGATCTTATTATTGTACAACAATCTGTCCAGAATTTAAATGGCATATAGTATGTAAAATAGTATAATTTTAGGATTTTAAAAATTAAAATCTCTATCTTAACTATCATGGTGCTATCATGGTGGAGTCTTAAGCTTCCTCTTATTGCATTTAGTACACAAATCTTTATTTCTTCTTACTATCTACATATCTACATTTATTGAGTTTGGTATGTAAATAAATATTGCATTTATTATGTTGTACACTAATTTAAGTGTAACAAAGCCCAAGCCTAGAAAAAAATAAGAGGAAGATGAAGTTTTCACTCCAATGTTTCTAATATTTATTGAAACACAAATCTATATTTTTTCTAATTATCTACATCTTTTAATTATCTACATTTATTACGTTTGGTTAATAAATATTGCATTTATTACATTATAAACCAATTTAAATACAGAAAAATAAAAAAATAAGAAAAAGATTAAGCATTTATGCAGTGACTCCATTGAAATAGTGTCTCTTCCCACTATTTGTTCTTTATCAATAATTTGTGCCTGACACAATTTCTTACGAGGCACACAATTTGTCCGTTTTAATAATTATTATTTTTTGTTTATTTTAAATGAAAAAAAATTATCTTAGTATTAAAAAAAAAGGTAAAAAGAAAAATCAATCCAACAACCTTTGGTCTCAAGCTCATTAAACAATGTTCCAATTTCCACTAGATAAAAAATATGAAAAATGATTAAAGGATATGAAAATTTTAATTAGTATTTTAAAGTTTATAATTTCAAGCACTCAAATTGCTCTTATAAATTTTTAAAATTTCAAGTTTAATTTTTTTTATTTAAACAATATTTATTTTATCATAAAATAAGCCAACTTTTCTATAAAATGAAATATTCCTTAAAATTTCATATTCAAATACTATGTGACCATCCTGACTTTACCAAAAAGTTAATCCTCTCATCAAAAAAAACCTGTTCGATCAGTAATTAATATAAAGAGAGACTAATTTGTATTTGTCGAGAGTGATCAATTTGTTTGTTTTTATTCCAGATCAAATTATTAGATAGTTAGTTGTTTATTTTTATATTGATGATAGATTTTAATGGTCCACTTCCTAAGTAATTCATAGTAAGGTCTTTCTTTGAACATTGTGGGAATCTCACCTCACCTTCGGGAAAATAGGAAACAAAAGCACGTTATCCTTAACTGTTTTTTTATGACGGAATTTTAGAAATAATATTCACATATACAAATTATATCGTGTGAAATCAATGGAATTATAAAATAATTGACTGTAGGAATCCAAGTTTTTTTAAAGTATATTTATTTCATAATTGTCCTTTTGGAAAAGATGTTGAGTTAATTTTGAAAAGGTCTTCGAATGTGTGGGATACAACTGTCGAAGCTTTAGAAAATAACAAGTTGGTTTATATTGTTAGCGTAGGAAGAAAGAGCCAATCCCCCTAAGTCCTTTCGCATCGCAATTTCAAAAGTAAAGAAAAACTAACCATACAATCTTTAAAAGTAGTTCTAAAACCTTTAAATTACATATATCCATGAACGTTTTTGTGACACTAAAACGAACAGTGGTCGCAAAGCGTGGCACGTGGAGATGAAGGAATGATATGATAGAATTACAAAGTTAGCTGGCATTGTCTCCTTAGTAGGTTGCAGATCAACCAAATGTAACAATCATGACCTACCTCAAACACATGTTCTTCCACCATAATCACACGGACATAAAAACCACACTAAATTTATCAAATGCATTAGCTAAAATATACTAAAACATTTTTTCTTTAAAACCAGACACTTTTGACTTTCAATAAGTAGGAAAATAAATAGAAGGAAAAAAATAAGGATGAGATGAAGGTTTGGTTTAAGAAAGGTGAAAAAGAAAAGATGGCCCAACTACAAACTTTGTGGTGCCAATGAGATGAGAAAGAAGGAGAAATTGGGTACAAATGTGAAGAAATACCAGTGAAGTTTACCCTTAACAACCACACATTTTTGCTTCTATGCGAATCACTATCGATTAAATAACTTCAAACGAGATAGATAAACAAAATTTTAAAATCCAAAGGATAAATAAGTGAATTCATGCAAATTATCAATTTTGTTTTCTCTATTTCCATTTTATTTCACTTCAACCAAATAAGCCTTTTCACAGTCTACTTCCTTAACATTCCTTCCTTTTTCATTTATTACTTTCCACCCATTTATTTTCTGTCACTACAAAGAATTTACATAAATTTTCAATTGTCCATATATTACTACATATAAATAATAAATTGATTTTCTGAAGTTGAATTAAATATAAACTTACCTACTAAAATAAAACATATTAACAAAATTTATCTAATTTATGATTTTTTTGACTAAATTTGTTTAATTAATCAAATTCTTATTTTTATATAGATGCAATCTTGCGTGGAGAAATGTTTTTTTTTTTACAGGAAACAACTTTATATTTCATTTTAAACATAAATGGTAAACTATAAAGATGTGAGATGTTGGGAATTTATTTGTTTAAAAAAGTGAGAAATCTGATTTATTTTTTTTATAAAAAAGTATGTTAATTATGTTATGACATCATTTAGTTGTATTTCAAAAATAAATTTAACTCTGAATTAGATACCTTTTTTTTTTTCATTTAGTTATGAAATTTAAGAATAAATTAATATTTTTTACACATTTAGGACTAACTCAACTTTTTCTTAGTTTTAAGAATTGATTTAACGATCTCACGTATATGGGAACATAGATGATAATTTATCCTTTAATATTTTTTAATAAGCACTTTATATTTACTTTATTACCATGGGATTTTCAATAACTTTTTTTTTTAATTTACATTTTTATTTGTATTTGTAATAAAAATCAACAAATTAACATTTCAATGTAAAATCATACCTAACATGCTACATACTTCCACTTTTTTTATTTTATTTTTAAAGCTAACAAAAATATGTGTATCCATGTTTTTATTACACTAGATTATTACAATTTTAAAAACACTTACAAAATAGGTAGTTTTGTAATAATTACTTTGAAAGTATTATAATAAGAGAAACATTTTTTTTTTAAATTTTTGTGCATAGATGTTAAGCAATTACTTTTAATTAGAGAAAATATTCAATTACAGATTTGTATTAATTTTAAATAATAATTTTTGTTATTTGTTAAAAAATAAAACACTTTAATATAAGAACGACAAAGAAGTCATTATGAAAATGTGTATTTTATTTACATAATTGTATTAATACAAATATATGTTGAGTTAAAATTTAAAACTTATAATTACAAATATTTTTGAAGAAAATAATTTGCGTTAACATAACATTAAATACTATCCCCAACAATTGCTTTGTCAAAGTTAAATCTTTATCTTCTATATCATACAATGCAATTAAAATAAAAAAAATAAAATAGAAATATATATTGTTTATTACAAATTGGAAATAAAGTTATAAAAATTAATATCAGCAAAACTACATGAAAGGCTTGGCGTTGGAACTCTATCAAGTCCAATCCACGAACCATGGAGGAACGAGTGATTTTTTCTGCACCTCCAATCCTGCATCTCCATAATTTTAATATATTCTCATTTTAATCTTAAAAAAAAATAAAAATAATTTTTATTATGATAATTAAGATTTTTTTTTACTTTGTGGGTTACACAAACCGTAATACAATTAAAAAATAAATACATTATAAATTGTACAACCCACAATTTCATATTCTGCATCTTTTATATTGCGAATTGTATAACCCGCAATATAAAATTTTTTCTAAATACATTACAAGTTGTATAATCCGTAATATAATTTTTTTTTTAAATATATTGTGAGTTATACAACCCTCAATATATTTAAAAAATAATTTATGTGGTAGTTTATACAACTCGTAGTTAAGTGAGAAAAAAATGAATGAAAGTTATTTATGTACTGGAGGAACTAGGAGAATATTGCTGGGCCGAAAAAGTCCAACAACAGCGGCCCTATTTCCTAAAACGACGCCGTCTGCACGCTCTAAAAACCAAACAAACACCCGCTTCCTCACTCTGTTATTATTACAGGCACAGCCGGTACCGTACTGTAATGATGGTGATACAAACCAAAAAGCTGTTTCCATTCAGTCAGTGTTTTCTTTTAGTATTTTCTTTTTCTTTCACTTTTTAGAACAATCACAGTAGTAATTATACGATATTAATTATAATTACTTCGTTGCATTCTTCTGTCGATTTCGAAGGAGAGGGAGTGGAAATCTGAGAGGGTTTTGCGGCAGCGGCAACGGCAATGGCGGAGCAGAGTAACCGCTGGAGCTGGAACATCACCGGCTTCGAGCCGTGGAAGTCGACGTCGACGTCTCCGTCGCCGGAGCAAAACGATCAGAAATCGTCTGCACCGTCTGCGAGGAGAAACTCCATCTCCTTGGTTCCTTCGCACTCCGTGGCTTCCAAAGTTGAGGAATTAAGAGACAAGGTTAAGGTAATGCGTTTTCATTTCCACGTGTATCGCATTCCTCTGCTTTCGAATTCGGCAACTAAAATTGAAATTACGATGTCGAGCTATTTAGGCGAGAGTTCCAGTGGCTTCTGCTTCCGTATCGGTTACATATGCATTTTGAATTTCGGGATCTTTTTGGAGAATTTTAGTGACTGTTAGTGGCGAGGATTTGACTGTGAAGTAGTTTTGGAATCGAAAGAATATTTAACTTGCTGTCGATGAAATTGTTGGCCTTACACGACCTTGTGTTCTGGCAAAGGTGACATGTTGAACACTTTTTTGTTCTTTCCATATTTCAAAAAGGAAAAACAAAACAAAGGAAATGGTTTGTTGACGAAAGAAATAAGAGTTCACCTGCTTAATAAGGTTTCATTTCTAAAGCTTGTCTCATGTGTGTAATGCATTTGGAAGAAGATAGCCAAATGTACGCTTTTGATTGCTGCCTTAATGGTTTCCTCTTCCAGTTGAAAGCTGTTAGTGTTGTGTTGGGCAACAAGATAGAGTATACAGAGGGAATGTGAGTTAAGGAGGGATTCACCTTCCTTATCGAAACTGGAGAATCAGAGTGTGTAGAACATACTCCTAGGTGGTAATTTATTGCAGCGGTTGTTTAAAAACTACGTCAAGCAGGTTCAGTCGGCATTATTTAAGATTCCAGGTTCGATCAACATTAAGTTAGATTATATAGATTACAAAGGAAAATGCGTGGAAAAAATGGATTCGCTGTCCTTACTGAAACAGGTGTATCAATCAGAGTGTTTAGAGCACAGTCGTTGGTGGTAATTTCTTTCAGAAGTTGCTTGACTATATCAATTAGGTTCAGTCAGATTAAATTACGATTCCAAATTTGAAAATGCCAATTTCTTTCTTTTCCTATAGGTTTATTGCATGGTTTGAATTAAAGTGGACTCCTGGCTTCTATACGTCTTTATGTCTTCAAAATCCGCATTGAATCTCTTAGAGTGAGGAGATTAAAATATTTCAGTGAGTGCCAGAACTAGACATTATAAAATACCAAGCATTTATTATATCAAAACTATTGCTTGTCTAATATTAATGTAAATGATAGATAATGTAAAAATATTATGTCAATAAAAATAGTTTCAAGCTAGTTTGTGGATATTTTAAGCAAAGATGTAAAATCAAACTCTTTTCTCCTTAAAATTTGTGCTAAACCAACGGCAATTCAATAAATAAAAGCTTGCTAGATTATTTTGAGTAAAAAAGATGTTATCTATCCACAAGTATGTGCATAACTTTTTCTACTTCTAGTAGTGCTCAAATTCTCCCTGGAAACCTTTTTCTACGTTCAAATTTAAATTGTTTTTGAATGGTTCATACCATTCCATGTTTGGTTGGGATTATTTTGGAAAATAATTGCTATCTTTTTAACAAGCTTTCCTAGGAAATTGTTTGAAAATGATTATTTTCTGATTATGCGAAATATATATTAGTATGATAACATTTTTCTTAATAACAATGCTATAAACACTCTATTTGAATTGTGCAGAATTTGTTTATTTGTTACTATGCACATAAGACAACCAAACGGTTAGACTGCTACTTTTTTCCTTAATAATTGTAGAAAAGTGAGTAATTACTTGTCTCATTGGCTAGCAATACCATGTCATCAGAGTCTATGAATTACTTTTCCCAACTTTTAGTATACACTTTGCTAACTAATAAGTGGTAATTGGAGCAGTTCAGATTAGGTAGTGGGCGAAGTTCTTAATACACAATAGAGGATGTTGTTCAAAATACATTGGGAAGGGGCAATGAAGCAAACTACTGATAAAAGAAAAATTTAGATTTAGTGAGAGCATTTGTCCCCACAATCTACAATATAGGCATGCCAATTCTCAGTTCTATGATCAAGATGATCAGTTTGATCGATTAAAGTTTTGGCATTCCTCCTACCTGCAAACACCAATGTGGGCATAATTTCTCTAAGATTATTTAGTGAACTTTACTTAACTGGAATATTTCAACTTGTCATCATTATACTGCTTGGTAGTTCTGCAACGAAGAAGGAAAAAATGTGTGTGGTCTTTCAGTTTCAATATTATGAATTTAGATGGTAGGCATGTTGGGAGAGTCTGTTAGACCAATAATAAGAACTATGGAAGATAAAATGTAAGATCTTTTTCACTGCTAATTGTGAAGGTTTGACTATTTGTTGTGCAAACAGAGAACGAAGATCTAAGTAAAACAGAGTATAAGTTGTCCTCTTCTCGATTACTAATGTCATGCATAAAATTTAAGACAAAGCATACTGTGTCAAACAAAATTAAAGTGAAGATGGCTCTTACACATCTATAATTGTTGAAGATCCCATATCGACTAAAGATAAAACCAATTTACAGGATATAAGTGAGGGTAATCCTCACCTTACAAAATGTTTTTTTGGGAGTATCTTTTATACTATTCAAACCAATTTTATGTTCTTATAATTAGTAGCTAGTTTTGTTGGTTGGTATATATGTTTTTATGGGGTATGCTCTCTCACTTGATCTTTGTGGATCATGGAAGTTTTTGTTTTAGACACATGTTGACAAGTACATCAGGTTTTTTGCACAGCTTGCTAGAATTGACTACCTGCAATTGAGAAAAGAAGCAAGTGAACTTCAAGAATATTCAAATGCAAAACTTGATCGAGTCACACGGTATCTTGGTGTTCTTGCAGAGAAAGCCCACAAGTTAGGTAACACTAATTTGGCCCACTTGTGGTTCTTTAGATATTCAACTAGTTTTGATTTTTGTCTTTTTTATTGTTACTTCATTTGGTTGATTGGGTCATTTATATACACAGATAAACAACTTAAATAAGTGCTTGCTCAAGCAGATTTCATTCAATTAAGCTCTACTGTTATGAATGTATAAGAATGGCAACTGGAAATGTTAGCTACGCAGTATTATTTGTTATAGCTCTGCTGATGACATTACTGTGATATCAATAGCAAAAGCCTTCACACAAGATGTTACGTGAAATTGTGAATTCCTTGGAAAAACATGGCAATTTGGAAAATGCACATAATATATTCTAAACTTACATGTCAAAGTTATTATCTATGTAGCTTTGACATGGACATGACACGGACAGGTAGGCACATGCATCTTTAAAATATAAGACACAGATGTATATATTATATCATTATGAATTATATAAATTGAAAATCAAGATTTGTATATTCAAAAATATCTATGAACAATGAACAAAGTCAGTCAAATATACTAAAAAAATGAATCTAATTCATTTATCTAAAATCTAAAAGGTGAAAAGAAACATATATAATCTAAATATTCATGATTATATATGGGATTTGTTTCTTATCTCTATAATAAGTTTATGAGTTTTTAGAAAATTATTTTATTAGTCTCTTTAAAAATTATGTTGAAACCGTGTTAGAATAATCATATATCCAAAAAAATGTCTTTTGAATTGGACACTTTACCGATATGTGTCGTGTCTAATACGTACACACCATTTAAAAAGGTGTGACCGAGCTTCATAGGTTATTATATATATACAAAATGATATGTATAATGCAAATTTTATTTCACGGACACACATATGTATGTACACGTTTATTGTTATATAATATTTAATATATTATAATTATAAAAATGAATGTACATTGCTATATATATTATATTTATTATATATATGTGTTTTGTTACATGTGTATATATATGTTACATTATTACATATAATATATAATTTAATATACATGGGATTTGCAATTATACTGATGCCTTTTTTTTAGTTGGAGTACATTCACAACACAGATAAAAAATTTAGGACAAAATATCCAATAATCTCTTTTATTTTGACTTATTCATAATGGGTTTGTGATAGTAATTTAATGTTTAACCATTGAAAGAAATATCTCTCTGGTCTCTATGCCATTTTTCGTTTCTCACAAAACATTCAATCACTGTCTTTCCTAGTGCTTTAACTTCACAACTTTCTTTGTAGATACAAGTTTAATTAAGGGCATTTTTGGACAAACTTTTATATGAACACATCTAGAAGAGAAAATTGAAGAAAATAATGAAATGAGCTTTTCCATAAATTAGCTTATGGACAAGTTAAAAATAAGAATTTAGAAAAACTGTATGAGAGCGCTTTTAGAAATTAGTTTATCGACAAACTAGTTTTAATTTATGAAGAAGTTCATTTCATTTTTTTCTTCTTATTTTTCTCTTAGAAGTGCTTCTGGAGAAGCTTGTCTAAACATGGCCTAAATAATTCATAAGTAGATCACTTTCACTTTCTCAATCTGAATCATGAATTGCAGTTCTTTAAAATCTCTCCTTTAGATAATTTGTATTTGAAAAAAATCCAAGTCCTATATCGACTAGAGATAATGTCAAAATACATAATATAAGTAGGGGTAATCCTTACTTTACAAGCCGACTTTATAGGATAAAATTATGACTAAACCACTTTTATAGGATAAAGTTAGTACTAAACCACTTTGTAAGATGATACGAACGAGAGGCTATCCTATATCCATTATAAGGATCACTCACCATAGTATACACGTACCAAGTCCAATAATGTTGGATGTGACAGAGTGTATTGGCAAACACCCAAGTCTACATTGTCTAGAGATAGTGCTAAATACATAATATAAGTGAGGATAATCCTCACTTTACAAGTTGACTTTGTACGGTTGAGTTATGACTAAACCACTTTCTAAGAATTTGAAATTGAACCAATCTTTCTTTGAACTACATCAGGTTCAATCATTGTAAATGAAAACTAAATGAACAATGGTATGAAGAAAAGAGAAGTAGGGCAAATCACTGAATTCGTGCTGTGTCACCCAACACCAGATCTATCTTATGCATCATGGAAGGCAGATTCATTCTAGAACAAACATTCCTGACCAAGCATCAAACTCAAACTGGATTCACCTGCACATTGTGCCATAACCTTGTTCTTTTGCCCTTAGAAAAACCATTGAAGCCTTTGACTACAACATGTACCTCAGCTGTCCTTCCTTGCTTACTTCATCTACCTCCGACAACTGGGTTTCCAAGCTGAATGCCAGCTACCTCTTCTTCTACGTCAGCATCAATAACTTCTTCATCAGTGCCATCACATAGTAGGTTAAAAAGTCACGGGTGGAAAGGGGAGGAAGTTTTGGGAGATGGTTGGATACTAGGTCCACTTTTTTTTAGATTATTTTTCAAATAAATTTAAAATTACTATGATATCCTTAAATAATTTATTTAAAATAAAAGTGATGATTGGATTATTGTCCTAAATTTTTGGTGTATGCTGTTAAAGCATTCCAACTAAAAAATGGTATGACTGTATTAGCAAATCCTCCCACCCCAATGTGTATATATATTTATACATATTAAATTATATATAAATTTGTATTCAAAATAACAAAAGATATATCTGACCCCTAATATGTTCAAATCCAATACTTATATGGTGGCAAAAATGATGAATTTCTGGCAAGTTCAAATCATACCAAACATGGCTTGTAGCAGTTTTATCTCAGACGTGTTTACTTTCATGTAGGCATGATACTTATTTTTTTTTTTTGTAAATATGATGTTCTGTGCAACAACTGTAGTGGATGTGATATCTAGTTGCATTAATTTCTTGAAGTACTTGAAGTTATGTGAAATTTGTATGTACCTACACCTACCATGTCTTTTTTTGTTAAGCCATTATACTGATGGTTTTCTATTTTGAATTTTGTGCTGCTTCTGTGAATGTCAGATCAAGCTGCCCTTGAAACTGAGGCAAGAATATCTTCCGTGATCTATGAGAAGAAGAAATTGTTCAATAACTTATTGACATCTAAAGGTGATTGCTATATGTAGTTTCTTTACTATTGTTAGCTTCTTTGTATTGACTTTGGTTTTTGTCCTTCAACAATGCTGTTTGTAGATTATATAATATGTAATATACATCAACTGGAATTTATGTTGTCAACTACATGGCACCTCTCTATTTTTAAGCACACTAAAATGCATGTTTTGCCGAATGGGAAAGGTCTATATAGCTGTTAGATACGGTTCTATTATTTGCAGGTAATATAAGGGTATTCTGCCGAGCTAGGCCATTATTTGAAGATGAAGGTTCCTCAGTTGTCGAATTTCCGGATGATTATACCATACGTGTAAATACTGGAGATGAATCCTTGTCTAACTCAAAGAAAGAATTTGAATTTGACAGAGTTTATGGACCTCATGTTGGACAGGGTAAAATGGTTCCATTTTATATTACAGTTTTTTTGGGTTGCAGGGGTAGGGACTGGGAGGGGGGTTCAAACTTGGTCATGGTCTGGTGTGCTTTTTGCTTATATTGCCTCTTATTTTATGTTTGCAGCTGAGTTGTTCAGTGATGTTCAACCAATGGTGCAATCGGCTTTGGATGGATATAATATTTCCTTATTTGCATATGGACAAACACATTCTGGAAAGACACACACTATGGTTGTTCTTTCTGTCTTTCGCAGTGTGTGCTGATTGTTATCGTACTCTTTCAAAAGAAATAGATATTTGGATTAGGATCTAGAATTCGGTGTTTTGATATAAAATCGGAATTCCTATTCTTTGGGTGAACTTAATTATTTATACATCATGTTAGTATTGCCTGATAATTTGCATCTGCAATGTTCATTCATTGTTCTCAGGAAGGATCAAGCTATGATAGGGGTTTGTATGCTCGTTGTTTTGAGGAGTTGTTTGACTTGTCCAACTTGGACAGAACTGCTACTTCTCAATATACATTCTGCGTTACTGTTTGTGAGCTCTATAATGAACAGGTCTCTTTCTTTTAACTTACTTTGTCACCCATTTCTGGTTTAGTTTGACTTGGGTTTATAAAGGTTTTCATTGTCTCCTTTTATGTGCTTACAGATAAGGGATTTGATCTTGGAGTCAGGGAAAAGCTTGCCTAAACTGTGCTTTGGTTCACCTGAATATTTCGTAGAACTAATGCAGGAAAAAGTTGATAACCCTCTGGAATTTTCTAGGGTTTTGAAAGCTGCACTTCAGAGTCGAGGAAATAATCCATTAAAGATTAATGTTTCTCATTTGTATGGTCTCTGGCCTATACTATGCATGGCTATATTGTAAAATGGCTTTATATTTTGTATTTAATGTTTCATGCGATTGATTTCTATTGATAGCATACTTTCTCCAATGGAGCTGGTAATGCACAGATCTGCTTCTGTTATATGATACAATATGCTCTCACCGTTCCTATGCATAAGACCTCATTACCTAATAATCCACCAGGATTAAGGAAAGTGGTTAAGCTAGCTGATGAAAATAAATTTGTCTTAAATTTATATTTTGGTCCAAAACTGCCTGTGATCAACACTTTTCTCTCTTGTCTAATTGTTTGCCGTATAATATCTCTTTTTTAATTAGGGATATTTTAGTCCAAAAATAATTAATGGAAGATACATTATGAATTGAATCTTATAAAAAGCACCACTTCTAATTTGGGTCTTATAAATAGAAATAGAGGGATTAATATAATATGCTAAACATTTATTTAACTTCTATTTTTCGTTTTACACATTGTACTATTGACTAATTTAAGTAATATTAGGAAGCAAAAGTTATTCCAAGGCTGTAAAATTTAGAAATATGGGCTTAGTAAGCAACAATATTTATTTACCTATGTCTTAATGTTTCTCTGAATTTATCACTGTCATTATAATTGTTCTTTCAGATAGATTATTGAGGTTGTTACTATTTTGATAGTGGTGCTCATCTGTGTTGTGTGAGTTGATCTTTTTTACATGCTGTGCAGTCCACACTAATTCAGATCAGTGAATTTCATTTTATGCTTGTATTGTCAGGATTGTTACAATACACATATTTTATAACAATTTGGTCACCGGTGAAAACTCAGATAGCAAGCTGTCTCTGGTTGATTTGGCTGGAAGTGAAGGTTTGATATCAGAAGATGATAGTGGTGAGCGTGTCACAGATATGCTTCATGTTATGAAGTCACTTTCAGCGTATGCCTTTTTTTCATTATGTTTTTTAAACTCTTCAAATTTTTCTTCCCTATCAACTTCGTATTTATTAGCTTAGTAGTCAGCAGGTGGTCTTTGGCCACCCATGTATGTTAATGTCAAATGTCAATTCTCTCAATATACCACCTGCTAGAATTTTCTGTGTCTTACTTTTTGTTGCATTTGAAAATGTCTTTACAGGTTGGGAGATGTATTATCTTCTTTGACATCAAAAAAGGATGTTATTCCTTATGAAAACTCAGTGTTAACGAAACTATTTGCAGATTCTCTTGGTATTATTTTTTCTTTTCTTTTATTTTAATAAACTTATGGTAACATCTATATATAGTTTTAAGTTGTTGGACGCAATTTGATTCTTGATTAAAAATGCCAACAGAAATTGCATGCACCTCTTAAAATGCTGATGAGTTTTTATACGTTTGTTGTGACTTTTGCGTGCTATTATATTTTCTATTCAATACTTAGATACTCTGCATAGTTTTTGCTGTAACTCTTCGTTCTCTAATTGGATTGTTGTCACTATTAATCCAAACCTGCTCCACTTCAAGTGGCAGCAGTCTTGTTCTGACTTCATTTGTTTGTTTTCTAGCTTATTTTGTAAGTGTATTGAAACGTATGTAGTCTCTTGGTAGTGTTACTATTTTTTGTTATCTCTATCTGTTTTATATATTGATTATGATTTATGGAACTGTTTCTTGACTATAATTTTGGCTTTTGGCATCTGTAAACAGAAGATTTTTTTTTTAGTGTACTTAGAATTCCTTTCTTTAACACTTACAAAATAAAGACACTTTATTTTTCTCTTTTAAGTATCCCAGCAAAAGGAAAGATTTTGTTAAATGTTTGAGAAGATCTGACAGGGACTTGGGTATTATGGGGTGCTTAAGTCCTACATCAAGGATTATGAAATGCACGGTGAAATAATTAAGTGACTTGGACTTGGTTCTCACTAGCTTTTAAGGGAGGGTTCTCCAAGTGTTTTGGTGCTTATTAGTTTGGTTGCCAGTGTCTTGGAAAGGACTGCCTTGGATTGGAAGGTTTGACCAAAGAGGCTGAGTGAAGTACTGTAGAGTGTAGGTGCTGGTATGTCTGCTCTCAGGAGTGGTGTTGTTAAAGGAACTTGGGTGTTATGGAGTGCTTAAGCCTCCATAACATCTAGAGATGCAACATGGGATGCTCAGGTGGAGTACTCAGTCTCAACATACCCTCCTACAATATTATAAAGGAGACTATAAGTCGATAATTGGCATGGAATTTCCCTCATAATAAGAAAATCTGTAGTCACTTCCATAGTTCTGTTGAGAAGAACAGTGGGCTCCTTAAGTGTGATTCTTGGGAATGTAATAGTATTGCACTTGCAATTCTTCCTCCATTTGGTAGATGGCTCCGTTAGATATTTAGCCAATGTTAGTAGAAGTATTTCTAGGTATAAGAATAATGTTATGGGACCTAAATTTGGCAATCCATATATGACACAGTTTTTGTGCCTAACTTTGGCACTACCATGCTTCTAAAGTGAATTTCTAATCTATGGAAGGTTTGAGTCATGAATGGTTAAAATCTCAAATTAAAACTTTAGCTCGTATAATTTGCATCAAATTTCAAATTTAACTTTATAAAGTTGTCCTCACACTTACAAATACTTTCCAACAGTTCCTTTCTTCATTTTCATTATGAAAAAAAGTAAATCTGGTCCCTGCTGGATATAATAACGTTTAAAAAAGGAGCATCTAAATGTGTACCCAATGAACATTAAGAAGACACTCAGAGGGTTGAGTATCTGCAGGTGCTCTGACCAGAAATATGCCGGAGCATCTGTAGAGGATGACTAATAGGAAAGAAGAACATAAAGAAGCATCTTTTTATTTGTATAGAGTACTGATATACTCCACAGAAGGCAATGGTGTTTGAACTAAGTAGGACCACTATGGCGACAAAGCTATCCCTTTTAGTAGTTAATGCAGTTGCATATCTAGGACTCAAATTTGAGACCAGTGGTTAAGCTATAACATCAGCGTGCCAGTTGATCTACGTGCTTGGTGGTAAAAAAAATCTATTTAATAAAGAAAAAATCAATTAACTAACTAACAATGGTGTTAAAATAATGTGGTTGTTTTGAAAACACTTTTAAGTTTAAGCCAAGCCCTGATTTGAGAAGAAAAAACTTTGATCATGAAATTGAAAGGAAACTACAGGGACCAAAATTTGGATCTAACCTTTGAATTTTTATTTAAAAAAGGATGACATCCTATTTTGTGTGGGATATAGAAACGCAGGTACCACTGTGAGGTGAGACTGAATAATTACCTGCATTTCTTTATATAAAATTGAAAGCATTTACCTCTGAGATCATTCTTGCCCTTTTTTCTTTGTGCTGAAAGTTGACGTTCAAAGTAATTATATATATATATATATATATATATATATATATATTTATTTATTATTATTTCTTCTTGGTCTTAGACATATAATAACGTTTTCATTATAATTTTTCTTTTATGTTTTAGGTGGAAGTTCAAAAACTCTGATGATTGTAAATGTGTGTCCAAATTCTTCGAATTTATCTGAGACATTACTGTCTCTCAATTTCTCTGCCAGAGCTCGAAATTCTGTCTTAAGCCTTGGAAATCGAGATACAATCAAGAAGTGGAGAGATGTTGTATGTTCTTCCATAACCCCATTCCTCCTTTGGAAAAAGACAGTCTTCTAATTTTGATTTGCGTTTCATTTACAACTGTGGATTTTGTGGAAAGCAGTTAAAAATCATAACTCATGCTTATTGTGTAAAATAAATATTATATGAATATAATGTTGAATTTAGCAGTGAATCCCTCCTTTTACTCAATTCAAATTTCAGACAGTGTTAGCTAGTTTAATACAAAGTTACTTGTGCATGTAAAGATTGATTATTGTGGTGTAACCGAGAAATTGCTTGGACTTGGCTACATCTTTTCTTATATAACATTTCCATTTCATAAGAAGTTCAATTTTACTTAGTTTTCTATCACTTTATCAAAAGAATGGTGTTAATTTTTACAGACTTCAAGATCACATACTATATATGTTCCAGATTTAAGTTGTGATGGTTTTATAGGCAAATGATGCGCGTAAAGAATTATATGAGAAGGAAAAAGAAATCCAAGATCTCAAACAAGATGGTCTGAGACTTAAGCAAGCACTGAAAGATGCAAATGATCAGTGTGTTCTACTCTTCAATGAAGTACAGAAGGCATGGAAAGTTTCTTCTGCATTGCAGACAGATTTAAAGGTTTGACTACTTATTAATTTTACTATGGTATATGGTGATATGTTACTTAGTGATTTGAAGATTCTGTGTATCTGCATGACATGCTGTAATAATGTTAATCCATTGGGTAGTTCTGTGATCTAGATACATGTAGTGAGTAGAATGAGGAAGTACAGCATTTAAGTAATTTTCTTAAATGGTTAAAATTCAATCAAACATTTATAATGTCTCTTTTAGCATTTTCTGATATCAATTTTTGGCTTGGATTTGAGGTAAATGTTAAGTCAACTGATCCTGTTGTTTGCATGGATCTGATAGAAATCAAACTCAGCAATGTTATCGTCCTCTCATCAGTGGATATCAAATTTGCTACATTTTCTTGGTATTTTCCCTGTGTTCCTAAATTGTGAAGAGTGAAGTTTTTGTGTCAAGTGATGTTCTTTTAAATTTTAAATATCGATACTATTTCACCACTTATGATCTCAATTGGGTGATATTCTTTCACTTTTTTCCCTATTCTGTCTCTTGTCTATTTTTTGGAAGAGTTAATGTTTCATGTGCTTTTGTTTGGAGATATGTGAACATTTGTACAAGATGTTTCTTGTACAGGATATGCTTGACGTCCACTCTTCTGAACATTCACACCATGCTGCAATACTTATTTGTTAGCTTTGAACAGGAGACTTGTCATTGTGCAACATCATTGCTTTATTTTCTGCAGGCAGAGCATATTTTGCTGGCCGATACTTATAAGGCAGAGAAAGAAGAAAATTCTCAGCTTAGAAATCAAGTTGCTCATATGTTACAGTTAGAACAAGAGCAGGGGTTGCAGATACAACAGCGTGATTCAACCATTCAAAGTTTGCAGGTTAATATTTTGTGGTTTTCATAAAATGTTCAACAAGTACTTTGCGAGTTGTTTACCGAGTTCATTTTCCTTAATAATTCTGTTGGTGATAAGAGCTTCTTTAATATTTATTTTTTCAAATATCCAATATACTTGGTATGGCTAGGTTTAATGCATCCTAGGAAGTAGCGGATCTTAATTATTCTCTGGTAAATTGTTTTGGCATTAATTATGTTTGAAACACACTTCCATACAATAAAATCTCCATTCTGCTGGGTGAAAAAAAAAAAAAACACTCGAGCACCTTTAGAAATGTTTCCTTTGTCATTTGCTCACAACTTTTTATATCACCTGTTTTCCCTGATAGCAATTTAAGTTGTTCTGAAATAATGTTGTGTGCAATGTTCTAAATAATGACACAGCAGGATCACCTTTTGTAGTTTGTATGCAATTCAGCAAAGCCACTTTAACTTATTTATCTTAGTCAATATTGTGGATATTTTAGAATCCTATAGATATAGTAGCTGATGGTATTAGGATCAATTAGATTGATTCTATATTTATGTTATTAGGTTATTAGCCTAATATAGGGTAACCGATTATTTTGTATTTATGACTGAATATTCTATAAATTGAGTTGCTCTGCTGGGGTCAAAACACACGGAATTCTTCATATGCCTTCTTGGTTTCTGTCTTCTCAACGATTTGAATCGAGGAATTGATGGGAATCCTTCAACGGAAGGAGAGAAACAAAAGAGAATTGGCTAAAACAGTTCTCTGAAATAAGTGTTATTTTCAACTTAGTTGTTAGAGATGTGGGCAATTGCTTCCTTAGTTCTTTCCACATCCTCGTAGATATAAGCCATTGGAGTTTCCTCCCACATATTCTAAAGAAAGCATACGGATTAGAATACCAAGTACCTTTGCAGCACACATAATAACACATTGTTCCTATTTTGTTTCTGCTTTCAAACATCATGTCATGGACCAACTTTCGAAAAGGCAAGTGTTAGACAAGGCTCATGATTGCTTAACAATAACAATTACAAAATCCCTCACCTAGTACAATTTTGAGACACTCATTTGCCTTGTCTCCCTTGCCCATTCACTAGGAGTCTTCTAAGATAAACATCTTTGTCAAAGTATCTGTTTAGTATGTGAACTCTAAAAAACAGGGAATGCAAACTAATTGTTAAGTTGGACGATAAGGGAAGAACTAGTGGGTTTGAATTATGCCTAGCAGAACAGAGGCCCACCAATAACTGATCGGAATCTACAGGCTTCTAGTGTCTTTCTTTCTAATCTACTTAGATTGTGCTGATACACAGAGTTCAAGAGAGTTGGTCTTTATTTATGGCTTTAATATTCAGATTACATTTGCATTTAGCACATACTGTGGTTGCTACTTGCTAATGCTAAGTCTGTTATATTTCTGGTGTTAGTACTACAACTACAACTGTGCCGTGCACTTATTATCTGCTGTAGTCCGTGGCATGGCATTGCCCATCATGGCATGCCACCTAAGCTTTGTTATATATGGCAACTGTGATCTTAGATGCATGTGACCAACTTTGGCCTGGTAACGCTTGTATCTCTTTTTATTCTCTTATACAGGCCAAAATTGGAAGCCTTGAAATACAACTCAATGAATCCCTTAGATCCAGCAACACTAGGCTAAATGTTGTACCAGAAACTGTTTCTGGAGCTCTATCTAATTCCAGGACAACAGGGGATGTCATGGATTCATCTGCGATAACCAGTAAACTGGAAGAGGAACTCAAGAAACGTGATGCTCTGATTGAGGTCTAATTTAATCTGATTGTAGTATTCTTCCAATTGCTGTTTTCGACTGGGTCTTGGTTATTGATTTTCACTTCTTTCTCCAATTTTCTTTTTAGTATTTTTTCGGTAATGATTTTAATTGAGAATAGATTTAGCAGACAAATGGCCCATTGGTCAACTGGCTGTTACTCCCTTTTCCGGGGTTTCTCATGTTGAAATCCATGCCAGCCATCTTAATATATGTGGTGAAAAAGGGGAAATGCTTAAACTCCAACCAAGAATCTTAATGTAGTTTGCTCCTGGTGTGAACTTTCTAGAATGTAAAAGATCGAAGAAGTAATCCCTGAATATGAATGATCCTGTGTATCAAAATGGCACAATGCCATAAATTCAGACTATTTACTTTGTTTAATTCTTAAGCTGTTTTGAAATCTTACTTGCTTATATTAGTCTTATTTGTTGTAGTGAGAAACTCAATTCAATGTTTTGCAGAGGTTGCATGTAGAAAATGAGAAATTATTTGACAAGTTGACTGAGAAAGCATCTCTGGCTGGATCACCTAAGGTAGGCAAATTCTTTATTTTTTTTTATGTAAGTTGCCATTCCCAAGTTATCATTCATTATGTTTTGTTTAAGTGGCGGGGTCCATTTACATCAAGAATTAGTCCTAAATCACTCCATTGAGTAACTATTTATAAATGTTGCGAGAGAGAAAAAATAGATGGAAGAGATGCCGGAAACTGTGTATGGACTACACGACAGAGTCCATTTCATATAGACTGATGACAATAAATACATGATATGATATGCCCATAAATCATATGCTATTAAATCGATTCTAATAAGATATTCCTATAATTATATAGATCTTAATTAAATAAGGAAATAAATTAAAATATAAAAGAAGAGTAAATCAAAAGAGATCATCTAAGATACTCTAAATATTCTAATATCTATAGATATTTCTAAAAATAAATAGAGTTTTATCAATCAATCATTGAACTGTGGTAGATGAAGATTATAAAATTTCATAGAATTTTAAAATTAATTGGTACTTCATTCAACTACTTTACATTAAATATTTTGTGCCTTTCGAAATATATATAAATGTTAATGTTAAATATTAGATTACTTAAAAAGAGACAATATACTTTAGAGAGCTTGAATCGCCTCATTTATGTTCTCATTTATATTAATAGTTTTCTAGTACAATGAGTAGAGGGAAAAGTAGAAGTCAAAAAAGACAGAACTAGAGTCCTAGGTACAACGATAGGTATAGCTCATAGCAGTTTTCCAACACACTATTTTAGAGCTATTCTAACTCTCCCCTCAAGCTAGAGCATACAAATTCTATGTACCAAGCTTTGAACAAATAAACTCAAGGTCCTCTTAAGGAGTTTGTTAACGCATTTGTAAGTTGATCATTAGATCCGACAAACTTAGTACAAATTTCTTTGGACAACACCTTTTTTCGATTAATATGACAGTCAAATGTTTTGAGGAGGGTGCAACGTCGCTCCGTTTAGAGGAAGGTGGACCGTGGACGTCATACACCTAGCAGCACTGAACAAAGAGCATGCATGTGGTGACGCTTGGAGCTGATTCAGCTTCTAGGACCAATAGGGTTGGCTGTCGCTTTGACAGATGCTCCAAGTCTAGTGGTTACCAGATAAAACTATGTCGGCGGCGGTGGTGGATGGCGGACGATGGTGGAGACGTTGTTGGACAAGACTGTGACCAGTAGAGTGGGATCGATCGGCTTTGATACCAACTTGAAAAGAGACAATATTTTTATATTGATAGTTTTCTAATTTATTGAGTAGAAGGAAGAGTAAAATCAAAAGACAGAACTAGAGTCCTAGGTATAGTGATAGGTATGGCTCATAGCAGTTTTCCAACACAAACTATTCAACACCTATTCTAACAAGATTAAATATCTATGTATTGGTGGTCTCCATTTACTCCAATGTTGAATCCTGTAAACTTATGTTGAGTAACTTTATATAGGATACTAATTTTTACAAGTGTCATGGCATGATAATGATCATCATACTAAAATGAAGATAAATTTGACATCCACATGTGTCTGTGATTTCTAATAGCAATCATTTTACATTCTTTTAATGCATTATTTACATGATAAATAGTTGTACAACAAAGTAGTTGGAAATGTTTTTCTTTTTCTCTTGCACAAATATGACTTCTATTGCAAAGAATTTTGTACTTCTAAATAAAATAAACTGGTTTCTGTCTGTGTCTCTAAGTATCTGGATTCTTAAATATTTTTTGTCATGCTTTCTTTTCTTCAATCAAGCTATTAACAGCATTTGCTAGAATATAGATGCCATATAGATGACAGAATCTAAAATACTGTGACCATTATTTGTCGAGCATGCTTTTGTGCTATGAATGTGGTGCTTTTGCTATTTTAAGATTTTAAATTTATTTTCAGCTGCCAAGTCCATTATCTAGGGGATCAGTTAATGTTGAGGCTCGAAATGTGGGAAGGTACAATTTTACTTTATGTTATATATACTTTGCAGTTCTATTTTGTTTTTAAGCTTGTGAATACTGGCTTCATTCTCATTGTATTTAAACTGAACTGACACCAGCACCACGGCAAGAGCTCGTTCTATGGATGTTCTTCCTTCATCTTTGGTAACAGATAAGAATGATGGCACTGTTGCTTTAGTTAAATCCGGTTCTGAGAAAGTTAAGACTACTCCTGCCGGTGAATATCTTACTGCAGCACTGAATGACTTTAATCCTGATCAGTATGAAGGACTTGCTGCCATTTCTGATGGTGCAAACAAGCTTCTGATGCTGGTATGGGTCTTGAGTATTTAGGTTCAGTTTATACTGTACTGAAAGCGGATAAATTGTAGTTTACGTACAAAATTGTTCTTTTTTATTTTTTTCTATATAAAGTATCTTTTTCATAAGAATGTTGCTGTGCTCATCATACTTCTAAAATTGAAAGTTTGTATACTCTTACGTCTTCTGACTGGATAATGCATTGACTTGGATGCGATGAAGTTTTCCCTGGTTCAAATTGCGAATTCTGCTTGAGTTTGCCAATATACAGGCCTTGGACAATGCTTGCTCTTAGTTCAGTTTGAAAATGTGTGGAACTTATTAGTGATAGTACTCTTATGGTTACCAGACAATTTGTGGCAACATATTACCTCTGAGGAGGAAAATTGGGTTGTGTGGGACATGCGATATTCTCCTGTAAAAGAAAAATACAATAATATCAGATAAAGTTGCTAAAAATGCTGAAAGACTGTCCAATTTCTTTGAAATAAATCATTCATGGGCCTTCTGATTGCCAAGCTTTTGAAATAGTTGGATCATGACATGACTCCAGGGGTTAAAGTTCATATGGGTGGGTTGTCCAGGGTTTGTTCCTTTCTGCCCTTTGTAGAAAGATTTCCACAAATTGTGTTATGAGCACACTCATGGTTCTCTATTTATTGGGAATAGTAATGATATAATAGATGGAAACAAAATAAATATAAAACTTAATCCCTAAAATATAGGCTATACAATATTTTCCTATTTATGCAATCATATCTTTGACACCCCCTATTCTTTTGAATAAGCAATACGAATTTCAGTGTAAGATAGGGTGTGCTTGTGAGTATCCACACTTCAAGACCACGTGATCTTGCATTATAGGGCATGTTAAATACAAACCACCTAAAAGCTTAAGCCTGCAATATGGAATTTTACCATCATTGTTGTTAATGGCCACAGGTTCTGGCTGCTGTCATCAAAGCTGGTGCCTCCAGAGAACATGAAATACTTGCTGAAATTAGAGATGCTGTTTTCTCATTTATTCGAAAAATGGAACCAAGGCGAGTAATGGATACCATGCTTGTTTCCCGTGTTAGAATCTTGTATATAAGATCTTTGCTTGCCAGATCACCGGAGTTGCAATCCATTAAGGTAGAGTGTTTTTCTTCTTATCACTTGTTAATGCGTATTTAGTGTTGTTCTATTGTATTTTCCAAGTGTATCTTTCTTATTTAGTAAATCTTGCACTCTGGATTGAAAGGTATTGTCAGTTGAGTGCTTTCTTGAGAAGGCCAACACTGGACCCAGTAGAAGTTCAAGCCGAGCAAGCAGTCCTGGTAGATCTTCTGTGCAATATGTTGATGAGCAGATCCAGGGATTTAAAGTCAATATAAAGCCAGAAAAAAAATCCAAATTTTCATCTGTTGTGTTGAAGATACGTGGGATTGATGAGGTAATGATATTATCCTTACTCTGGTTAGATTTGCTAGAAAATTATTGAGTGGGATTTTGTTTTTCTTGTCTTTCTTTTGTTTGAATTTTGGATATCATAAATAATATGCTATTTCTTGGTGATCCTGTCTCATATTTTTACCTATGGTGATTGGAATATGCATGTGTGTGTCTCACCTTGTTTTATAATTCTGAATAAACCGTGTAGGAAACCTGGAGACAGCAGGTAACTGGGGGAAAGCTTAGGGAAATCAGTGAGGAAGCAAAAAGTTTTGCAATTGGAAACAAGGCTCTTGCTGCACTCTTTGTACATACTCCAGCTGGAGAGCTGCAGCGCCAAATTAGATCCTGGCTTGCTGAGAAGTTTGATTTTCTATCTATCATGGGACATGATACACCAGGGGGAACAGCTGGTCAGTTGGAGCTTATTTCAACTGCAATTATGGATGGTTGGATGGCGGGACTTGGCAGTGCTCTGTCTCCCCAAACTGATGCCCTTGGCCAACTTCTGTTTGAATATTCAAGACGTGTCTATACTTCTCAACTGCAGCACTTGAAGGTACATTTCATCTTAAATCTGTCTAAAATGATTATTCTAAATGAATACTATATGATGTCCTTGATTACTGGAAAAAGTCCTGTTCAACTTGTGACTGTTCGAGAAAGGTAGCACTGTTACTAGTTAAGTTAGTTGTGTTTGACGCATGTGTAAACATGCTAGAGTTAGCCTACTTAGATTGGCATTGTTATTGGATAATTCGTTATTCTTTACTTCGTTTTGGTATTTAGCCTATGTTTACTCCAAATGAGTGTTATTGGATGCACAAAGATATTGTCAGTTAGTAAGGTTTACTTAGATGAAACACTTTCTTCAAGGCATGTATTTTGTTGTTACTTTTAGAGGATATCATGTCTCTGGGAGTCTGTGATAGGAAATTGGACTAGATCATAGATACATTATGTATATGTTCTCACTATTCTTTAGTAGATATGGAGGTATTATCTTCAAGAGATACAAAATAACAGGAAATGTAGGAAAATGAACTAGGAAAAATACAAAGATTACTCACACATTCGAGAAGTGTGGTTTCCTGACATAAATTCTTGACCCTTTAATTTTCCTGTTTGCTCCACTATTTTCCATGCTGACTCCACTATTTTGTCTATACATCTTGAGACCCGTGCCATGTAGGATGTTAATTGTTCTCCTTTCTAGTTGTGTCTGCTTTGGATTCTGATCCCATGCTGCTCATCCAACGTCTCCCTATATCTGTTACTTAATAAAAAAAATATATAATAAAAATATTCTAGTCCAAGACTAGGAAAGCTAGACTGAGTAAAGCAAGCCTAATAGAGAAGCAAACCAAATTTTTTGGCTTGTGCAGTTTTCACAGGGATGGGTTGTGTTTGAGACATCACATCGTCTAGTGATTTGGCCAAAGTAATAAAGGGGACAAACTCAAAACCAGTTTTGTGGGGTTAAGTTAGGTCCGTATCAAAATTTTAAAATTTGTCATCATGTATAATTTTGGGTTACAAATTGTTCCACGTTATTGACAAGGGCCTCGATAGGTGAAAAAGATCATCCTCAATGGTTGAAAGTGGATGTCCAAGTAGTGTTCTCAGTTGACTATTCATCTTTCCTTAAAACAGATCTTTTGTGCCCATAACACATGCATCGAGGTTTGGTAATAGGCTCGATTTTTGTACACCAATAATACTCAAGGCCTTTAAGGTGTTTTCCAAAATCTTGAGTATCATCATCTCTTGAAGCCTTGTTAGTCCCATGGCTGAATACTTGGGCAAAGTTCCTGGTCTACTACATGACTTCAATGAACTATTGCCTCCTGCAACCACTCTTGCTCAGGAACCAGAGCAACACCAAACCTCTTTTATGTTGATGACGATGTATGGGCTTCTTGATGAGTATTTCCAATTGTGATTACATGTTAGGGTCTCTTTGCCTACATTAAACTTTTCTCTAATTCATAGTGTTGTGTGTGTCGTGTAGGTCATCACTAGACATACATACTTCTACCCCCACTGGTGACTCTATTTGGGTATCTCAATGTGATAACTGCAACTGCTCTTACAAACATGATAGAGGTCGTTCGAGGTGTGATCATTGTCACAAACTTGGTCACACCATTGACCCCAATTTTATGCCTTCCATGGTCACCCTCCTCGGTCGATAGTTGTCGATGCTTAGCTTACTCTCCTATTCCACTTGATTCTAGTGCTCCTGCATGTTATAGTTTTGGACCTTTGGCTCTCTTCCATGACTTACTCAAATTGTGTGAGGAATGTTAGGCTTGCAGATCTATTGCTTTTGTTGTACACACAAACACCTTATTTGTTGGTCTCACTCATTCCACCTCTTTTGACCTTAGGTCCTTGACTCTGATGGCACCTATCAAATATCTAGTAATAAGTCTCTTTTCTCATCTCTTTCCACTTTTGGTCTTTTCACAAGTTACTATGGGACTAATGCTTGACACCAAATATGAGTTTCATAGCCTTTTATGAGCCTCTTCTCACGTTGGCTAGTTGATGGATAGCCTTTCTCTCATCCATGCTCAATTGGATCATCCTAACCTTACCAAGCTTCAACACCTTGCACCCTGTCTCTTTAAGTTGTCTACTTTGTCATGTAAGTCGTGTCAATTAGGAAAACATAGTCATAATTCATTTCCTAGGACCCCAAATGAGTTGTGCCTTCCTTTTCTTTTGCTCACTCAGATATTTAAGAACCAAGTGGTGTTAGGTCCACTCTAGGATTTGAGTATTTTGTAATTGCCATTGATGATTATTCTAATGTACTTGGTTGTTTTTCATATTTCAATCCTTATATCATGAATTTAAAAATCAGTAAGGTATTTTTGTTAGTACTTTCCATTGTGATAATGCTTGTGAATACCTTTCCCGTCCCTTTCAAACTTTCATGTCATCCCATGGTATTCTTCCTCAAACATATTGTGCATGTACCCCTCAACAAAATATGGTGATAGAGTGTAAGAACTGACACCTTATTGAAACAACTTACAATCTTTTACTTCATGGTCATGTTCCTCAATAGTTTTAGGGTGAGACCATTCTCTTTCCATGCTATCTCATCAATAAAATGCCTTGTTTTTTCCTTAACAACCAAATACCTCACTATTTTGTTCACTCATGAACTTCTCCACCTCTTAACTCCTTGAGCCTTTGGATCTACCTGTTTTGTTCACAATCTTAAGCTTGTCCTAGATAAATTGTCACTTTGATCTCACAAGTTTGTCTTTAGGCTACCCTAGGTCTCAAAAAGGGTATAAATGTTTCTCACCCTCCCTTCACTATTTAATCAATGTTGTCATCATCTTTGAGTCTTCTATCTACCTTGTGAGACTATCCCAACCCTCTCCACCACCCCTCTTGTCTTTGATACCACAAATAGGTTTATCATCATTGGCAAGAATTATGCCTATTTGTTGAGCCTACTTTTGACTCTACTCTGGTGTAACTCCTCTTCCCTTTAATGTCTCCTCTTGTGTTTAATCTCCCTATTAAACTTCGTAAAGGTACATTCTCTACTTGTAATCCTTCCGCTCATATGTTATTGTTGCAGATTACACATTGATTAGGAATAAGATCAGATTATATTATATAGGTGAGATTTCATCCTCATCTTACAAGTCGATTTTGTGAGGTTAATTTGGACATAAAGTCACTTATTATGATCGTATCAAATCCATTCAGAGTCTGTAGTCAAGTTCTTTGGGACTATTATGCCACTATTATTGGGTTATTGTTAGACCACTCATGAAAATCTAATCACACTTGAGATTTTCATTCCTCAGCATGAGGGGGTGTGTTGGAAATCTTGTATGACCAAATTATAATATATAAGTGGGGTGCAATCCTTACTTTACAAGTCAATTTTATGAAGTTAAGTTAGGCATACACCCACTTACTAAGAGTTATCACATGTTGTTTCCATCCATTATACTTGTTTATCTTCCCTTTCCTCCGCGTTAGTTCCTGAAGTTGCACATGATGCCTTTGCCCACTCTAGATAGAGACATGCCATGTTTGATGAACTGTGTCCTCTCCATAATGGTGTTACTTGGGATTTTGTTTCTTTTGCATCCTTAGAAATCTATTGGTGGTTGTTGATGGAATTTCACAATCAAAGTTGACTCTGATGGTACTATTGATTAACTCAAAGCTTAGTTTCTAAAGATTATACTCAGATGGTCTCTTTTCTTTGATCACCGAGATGGTCTCTTTCAAATTATTCTTAGCCATGATTACTCTTCAAGTGTTTGTCCCTCCATCGGTTGGATGTCAAAAATGCCTTCCTCCATGGAGATTTGTTGAAGGAAAGTTATATCAAAGAACCTCCTGGTTTTGTTGCTTAATGGGAGTCTTCTCTGCGAATCTTATATAGTCTTAAATAGTCTCCCAAGGCATGGTTTGGTAGATTCAATGCAATTGTCCAACAATTTGATGACTCGGAGTGAGACTGATCATTATGTGTTTTATCATCATTCAAGGATGCAATTTATCAACCTTGTAATGTATGTTGATGACATTGGTCTTATAGGTAGCGATCGATTACCATGGCTTTTTACATATAAAACAACACCTTTGTCATCATTTCTAAACAAAAGACCTTGGTAAACTTACATAATTCTTGAGAATTGAGGTAGCACAATTTAGCAATAGAATTTTAATTTCCTTGAGGAAGTATGCTTTGGATATTTTATAAAGGAGATTGGGGTAATGAAATTCAAGCCCCTTGACACACCTATGAGTCCCATTATTAAACTTGTACCAAGCAAGGGAGCCACGTTTGGATCCTGAGAGGTATTGGAGACTGGTTGGAAAATTGAATTGTCCACCATCACTAGTCCTGACATCTCTTCTTTGGTCAATGTGGTAACTCATTTTCTAAATTCTTCATTTGCAGGACATTGGAATATTGTCATTTGCATTCTAAAGTACATTAAAGGTGCCTTGGGAAAAAGGTTTGTTATATGAACACAATAATCATACTCGAGTTGTGGGATACCTAGCTGTAGATTGGGCAGACTCTAGGAAATCCGCGACCAGATATTGTATCTTTATTAGTGACAACTTGATTTGTTGGAAAAGCAAGAGGCTGAATGTAGTGGCAACATCTAATACAGATGCATAGTATAGAGCTATGGCTTTTGCTTCTTGTGAACTTATTTGGCTCAAACAACTTCTTCAAGAACTAAGATATTGAGAGGGTGGACAAATGCCACTCATTTGTGATAACCTAGTTGTCATTCATATTGCCTCGAATTCAGTATTTCATGAGAGGACCAATCACTGAGATAGATTGTCATTTCATTTGATTGTATGTGGAGGCATTACTACTCAATTTGTTAACTCCAATAATCAGTTGTCTGATGTCTTCACCACATCATTGTAGGGTCCTAGAATTGATTATATTTGTAACAAGTTTGGTGCATATGTTTTATATTTACTAGCTTGAGGAGTGTTAGAAGTATTTTCAATATATGGATCTGGGACTATCTCTTTGTAAAGTATTGTAGAGTCTATATGTAAAATGTTCCTTTGTTGTTCTCAAAACACACACAGATTCGTTCATATGAATATCCATCTTATATTCTTGCAATTACCATAGGTAGCCAGTAACGTTTGTGTGGTTTTCTTGATTGGGTTTTAGTGGTTTGAACCCATCATGAACCAAAAAAAGAGAGAAACTTCATGTTTGACTAATTTTCTCATACATGTTTTTCCTAGTGTTAGAATAATTTATTTTGGTTATATAACTGAACTTGTTTAGATATGTTAAGTAGTCTGTCCTAAAAGCTGTTTTGCTTATTAGCATTAATTACCTAGATACATCCTTTTTTGTTTCTTGTTGGTTCCTCTTGGTATTCTTGATGTAATTTGCTTCTTGTACCACTTGGTATTCCTGATGTGATTTTCCTCTATAAATAACAAGGATCAACTAAGAGATAATCAATCTCTTAAAGCTCTTTTTTCGTATTTTCATTGTTTAAGTTCTAACAATGGCTTATCAGGATATTGCTAGTACCTTGGCAACAGAAGAGGCTGAAGATGCAGCACAAGTGGCCAAGTTGCGTTCAGCACTAGAATCTGTTGATCACAAAAGAAGAAAGGTAATTTATTTCACACCTGAGATGGAGCAAAAGATTTTGGAATTGCCTGTGTTAGTCCACAGCTTGGTTAATTATACATACTAATATTGGGAAACTAGGAAATTGGAAAAATGATGCAAATTTAAATCCTAATTATTTACAGAACATATGCAATACTAATATTGGGAAACTAGGAAATTGGGAAATGATGCAAATTTAAATCCTAATTATTTACAGAACATATGCAGCCCTTGAACGGGGATATTTTCCTTAAATTGGAGATACTATAACCAGGCGTTTACTTGTATAAACCTGTATTTTAATATGCCTTGAGCTTTTGTTGAGTTGATTGTTTTGTCCTTGCACTAGTTTATTATACAAAGATTGCATGGGAAGTTTTAACATGACATTATAGCATGTTATTGTTATGCTGTATTTTTGAAATACTTTTCACATGATCTTTGATAAGAGGAAGTTAAAGTACCACAAAAATTGACACTATTTTTTTGAACTTTGTTGATTCTACTTTTGTTTGTCCAAGTTATATCAGCACTTCTAGAGGGTCATCTTTGTTAATAGAAGATATAAATGAAACATCTGCTCCTTCCCATTTCAGGTATATAGACAACACACCTGTTTGACTGTTTATCCCAAAAGAATTAAAGTATTGGGTCTCAATTTGGTGAAATTGATTGCTACAGTTGTAGCCAAGAAACAAAATAGGGTACTAAAGGAGGCATTCTTTTACATTAACATTAGTCTTTCGGTCTTAAATGATTTTTCTGGCAATTTTGTTAGACTTGTACCGTTGTAATGTTAGTGTAGATTAAGTTTTATATGGTAATTAAAGATGGAAGTTAATGCCTTACTTTTTTAAATAATGTCTATTTATGATGTCATGGCAATTATTTTCAGATTTTACAACAAATGAGGAGTGATGTAGCTTTACTGACTTTGGAAAATGGTGGTTCACCTGCTCAAAATCCTTCTACTGGAGCTGAGGATGCAAGATTAGCATCTCTTATTTCACTTGATAGAATATTGAAGCAAGTCAAGGTTTCTTTTCTCTTATTGAAATCTGTTTTTCAAACTTAAGTGTTCTACGGGGAAATACTCAATAATTCATGGTATAATTTGAACAGGATATAACTAGACTTTCTACTGTAAACATTATCGAGAAAAGTAAGAAGAGAACGGTGCTGGGTTCTCTTGATAAACTGACAGAACAAATGCCTTCGCTTCTTGAAATTGATCATCCGTGTGCTCAGAGGTACATTGCAGATGCTCGCAGAGTGGTTGAGGTAAGTAATTGATGCTCTATATGGCTAGATTGTATCTTGAGTTGTGAAGGAATCAGATTGTGCTTCAAACTGTGTTGGCATACTCAGTTTCGACTAAAATCGCAAGTTTTGCTCTGGGAAGAAAACATATCTCTCATCATAATCAGAGGAACAATGCCATTTACTGCCTTCTAAACATTACCATTTATGTACTCTGCGTATGCATTTTGAAAAGCGTCTCTCTTTATGCTTCCCAAGATTTATCTGTTTTCTCTGTATTTGACTATTTTATCAATTTTTTAAAATTATTGTTAACTAAATTTGTGTTACCAACCCAGTTATAAGGAAAACTAAGGAATGAGAGGATGAAAACAATTTGAAATGCTTTTCTGTCTCAGCATTTCTGGTAAAATTAGGTCTATGTTGGACCTTTGTTGAGTTTTGGGATTTCTAAACCCTCTTTTATGATGCAGTCAATTCCTGAAGAAGATGACCGCATGCAAAACCTGTCACATTCTCGTAAGCCATCTACTGATACAGGCTCTGGATCTGGAACTGATGTGGCACAATGGAACGTCCTTCAATTCAATACGGGTAATACCTCCTCATTTATAATAAAATGTGGAGCAAACTCAAATTCAGAACTAATCATTAAAGCCGAGGCTAGAGTGCAGGAACCTAAAGGAGGTGAGATTGTGAGGGTAGCCCCAAGGCCGTCCATTTTGGAAAATATGAGCTTGGAGGAAATGAAACAAGTATTTGCTGAACTACCCGAGGCTCTAAGATTGCTTGCCCTAGCAAGGACTGCAGATGGAACTCGAGCACGATATTCTAGATTATATAGGACCTTGGCTATGAAGGTTCCATCACTTAGGGATCTGTTAAGTGAGCTTGAAAAAGGGGGTGCACTGAAAGATGTGAGAACATGACCTTTTAAAGGGAAAGATGTGGATGAAATTTGAATATATGCCACGAGTTGCTTGCGTGTGAGGCATAGGCTTGGGGACAGGGGTCATTGAGTGTTAGAACCATTGTGTGCATATGTACAACTGTTATTCTGTATGCTTGTTATTGTATTTAGTTGTAATTATCACAGGTTTTTTGTACTGCAGTTTTGTTTATCAAGTCTCATCAATCCAAAAAACTGAGTCTTATTTTTACTTGATATTTTATAATTAAAGGAAGTTTAAACGGGGACTTGATTTTGATTTGACCTTCTATGTCGGAGCATCTTAGGTACTCGAGTTTTGTGGAACCACTGTGTGCATCATGTACAACTGTTACTTTTTGTATGCTTGTTATTGTATTTTGTTGTAATTATCAGTTTTTTTTATACTGAAGTTTTGTTTATCAAGTTTAATCAATCCAAAGAACTGACTCTTAATTGTGACTTGATGATTGATAATTAAAGAAAGTTTAAAAGGTGAGACTTTTCATTTGAACTTCTGTATAGGAGCATTTGACTTCTATATTTTTGTTTAATTTATTAGATTTTTTATTTTAGAAAAATTGTTAATTAGTAAAAGTTATTATGTCAATAGTCTTTTTAGTGGTTTATGTCACAATCGAATTCAAGATGTTAAGATAAAACTACGTGTACAGGATTTATCATTATAATTTATTAAGTTATATAAAAAAATCTGAAGAAAATGTTTTTGGAGATTAAACTTTGGATTTAGAGTTACTTGAAAAAAAATAAAAAAATACTCAAAAAAGTTTATAAAAGTAAGATAATAAGAAATAGACTTTTAATTTTAAAAGTAATGAGCAGATATAAAAATCCTATGATGTATTAATATAATTTTTAAAATATTTATTTTATTTCTTTAATCATATAAAACTATGTAAAAATATTAAAATATTATTTGAACATTTTTTAAAAGAACATTTCCTTAAATCTAACAAGATATTGACTTTGTTTTTTTTTTAGTATAAGTTCACAATTTTTTAGTTGTAAAAATTGAATGATTTTAGTATTTTAATAAGATTTTATATTTTTTATAATTTATATTATTTAGAGTATAAGATATTATACTTACGAATTATAGAGTAAGTAGAATAAGTGAATATAATGTTTGGGAAATATAGGATAAATGAATATTTAATTAAATAAATTTACTATATTAAATTATTTTTGATAATTAAATGTAAGATGAAACACAGATATTTTTAAATATTTTTTATATTTAAATTGTTTTAAAAGTATTAAAGACTAAATATAAGATTAAAAGTATAGTCTACACATGTGTGACAAACCATTCTGATTCTGATCCACACACTAATATGGTAGAACAGTCCGAAATCAAGATAGGATACGCTGAGATGTTAGCTTTTTTTTTTTTTAAATATTAAAAGTTAAAACAAAAAATACTAAAAAGAATAATTTTTATATCATATTACTTGAATGATAATATTATAATTTAAATTATTAATACTTACATCAAAAAATATATATTAATTAACCAATTAAAAAAATTTAATTAAAATCACTATATTAATTATGATTATTAAATAAGACTTAATACATTTATATACCTACCAATTTAGTTTAGTCCAAGGAATTGGCCTTAATCCACATGTGCTAGGGAAAAAAAAATGTCTACAAGGTTAAAAGGTTGACATGTTGATAAAGTATCCACAAAAAGTCTCATGGATAAGGGTGAAGACATTTTTCAAAGTAAAATTTTTTATCTAAAAATAAAAATAAATTATTTTAAAAAGGCTTTATAGATATGAAAAACATTTACTAATTCAAATTCAAATCCAAACTCTAGTTACTATGGGTG